>Ga0172381_10000080_pt1 | contig 100957 bp, 150 predicted proteins | sample Leawel6488metaG_FD_119754 | JGI IMG/M metagenome (GOLD analysis project Ga0172381, IMG submission 119754) | Leachate microbial communities from a municipal landfill in Southern Ontario, Canada - Leachate well 64-88 metaG | ecosystem: Engineered > Solid waste > Landfill > Unclassified | place...
TGGTAGAACTTCTAAGAGAGAAGTACCGCAAGCCCACGGATGAAGAAAAACTGAAATTCGGACAATGCGTCCATATATGTCTCAACCAGCAAAACAAGCCAATATGTTTCATACAAGGCAAAAACTATGACTGCTCGAAGTGTCAACGAAACCCCAAAAACAAAAAGACCGAAGAAAAGAAGATGTGTGATCCTCTCAATTTAAGCACAGGTTGCCCGGCAAACCCCGAAATGAAAGGACAATGCCATACATGTAATTTAAACATTTATATGTATGAGCAACCTAAAACTACCGTGGCTGAGCCATCATCAGAAGTTGTGCAACCAATAGAAGCTTCACAACCCTCATCTTAGACAATATTTATATTGTCCTTTTTCTTTTTTATTCTTAATTAAAGAGTGTGACACGAAATGTCAGAATACCTTAGACAACAGGCTATAGTTAACCAAGAAAAACTCGCCGCACTGCGCATAGCTATTATCGGTGCTGGAAGTATAGGTAGTTTTACCGCGCTTGCGCTGACAAAGATGGGATGCGAGCATCTTACCCTCTGGGACAAAGACACTGTAGAACTCCATAATGTATCGAACCAATTTTTCAACAAAGACTCTATTGGAATCCCGAAAGTAGTTGCTACAAGCCAGGAATGTCAAAGGTATACCCCGAAAAGTGTTGACATTATGTACTACCATGAGTTCTATGAGGGACAGAAACTTGACAATTTCGACATCGTGATTGCCTTGACAGACAACATTGAAGGGCGCAAGGCTGCCTTTGAAGCATCTAAGGCTTCGCCAAAGGTTGCACTGTACATGGATGGTCGCATGGGTGGCGAACTTTTCAGGACGTTTTGTTTCAATCCTAAAAATGTGGCGTTAGCAACGGAGTATTACAATGACTACATAGACGGTGTGCAGAATGAGGAGCTGCCATGCACCGCGCGTACTATAGTGTACAACGTGATGATGGCTTCGAGCGTGATAGCCAGCTTTGTCAAGAAGTTTACACAGGGCGAGGCAACGCCGTTTCAGTTGTTGTTCAACTTTGGTAACTATAGTTTCTCAAAGTCGAAGCTGGAGTAGGTAACATTGAGATGTAAAAAATGTGGTAGAACATTCGTCTGTTATAGTAGCAAAACACATAAACCATGTTTTGCTGTGATTAATAATCCTAATTACAGTTGTGTGTGTGACGATTGCAGTACCTCTTCAAAGGGGCAATGTGTTACTACGCTTGCGCAAGCAGAGGATAAAAAAGTGATAGGCGGCTACAGAGTTCTACAGAGAAGGTGTTAAACGTGAAATGCAGAAAATGCGGAAGAATGTTTAAGTGTTCACCCAAAGAAGGTGAAGGTGCATGCTCAAGTGCTGGTACAAATAGTTATGTTTGCATGTGTTCCGTCTGCGATGAGGGATTCACGAGCCAATTATGTACAACTATTCCTATAGTTAAGGATAAAAAGTTTATTGGCGGTTACAAAATTTTACAGAAGGTTCAAAAATGAAAATACTAAGAAGATTGAAAGTGCCGACGGGAGACATTCTGGTAGTAGAAGGACAAAAAGGCTCTCTGGAGATGCTTAGTCTCGGAGACTACGGTAAGGATGTCAACCTTAAAGCTGACTGCCTAGGTTTAACCAGAGATATAGCTGACGTTAAACATACAAAGTTGTTACCTTTTGAAGAAAAATGGGTCATAACCATTTCAACGCAATATGGATGTGAATCGTATTGCAGTTTTTGTGATGTTCCCAAATGTAACACGATTGCTTTCCGCCCAGATATGAAAGTCTATGGTTCTCTCTATAAAAATCGTAATGCAACTTTTAATGACTTAATCCAGCAGGTATTGATAGGTGCACATTTACATCCAGAAGTAAAGTTCTCTAAACACTTAAACATCCATTTCGCAAGAATGGGTGAACCAACATGGAACCCGAATGTTCTTGACGCAGCCAAATTCTTTAGAGAGCATCTTTATCCAGAATATAAGGTGCACCCAGTAGTTTCTACTATGATGCCTAATAACAATGAATGGTTAAAAACATTCATACACAACTGGATGAGACTGAAAAATCGCTTGTATGAAGGCAATGCAGGGTTGCAACTTAGCATAAATTCTACAAACGAAAAAGAGAGGTTCAAAATGTTTAGCGGCAACGCTTGTACTCTTCCTCAGATTGAAAAGATAATGGAAGGGGTTGTTCCATTTGGTAGAAAAATCACGTTGAACTTTGCGGTTGCTGACTTTGAGATCAATCCGAAAGTTCTATTAGATTACTTTAACCCAGAGTATTACATCATAAAATTAACACCGATGCACAAAACTCTAAAGGCTTTGGAAAACAAGATAAAGACAAAAGGTGACTACACAACGATGTATCCTTATGCTGAAATAGAGAAGTCCTTGAAAGAAGCAGGCTATGATGTACTTGTCTTTATAGCATCGAAAGAGGAGGATTTGGGTAGAATTACTTGCGGTAACGCAATCTTGAGTGGAACACTGCCTGAGGTTCCATATGAGGAAGTAGGTGAGAAACTTTGAAAGATATAAAAATTTGTTTAGAATGCGGATGTCTGGATTACCGTCAGAAAGAAGAGGCACATATAATACTTAGCGGTGACATAACTTACAGTTTTGATGAAGTACAAGGACATTATATTATAAATGAAAATACCTACGATGAGGATGCTGCCGAAGGTGCAGACTGGGAAAATGAAGGTGCCCCAGAATGCCAAAATTGCGAGTCTGGTGATCTATTGGATGTTCAACTCACGGAAGAACAATACAGATATTTGATAGCTTTAGAGGATGAAAAGCGCATAGAGGTAGCTAAAGCTATCAAAGAAGGAAAGTTTACACAGGCGAAGCCAAGAAAAAACGCGAAATATATTGGGGGAGGAAAAGTGTTACAATGTTGAAGCATACTTGTAGAACTTGCCATAGAGAATTCTACTGTGTAACGAGTCCTGATGCGGAAGGATTAACTATAGAATACGCTTGTAATAAGAAAACTGATGAGGAACATTGCCTTACTATGTGTAATTGTAGTGACTGTGTAGGTCACACCAGAGTTTGCAAGAGCATCTACAGTCTGCCGAAGGTAAGAAAGGAAAAATTCATTGGAGGGGAACAGAGATTTCAATAGAGAGAAAACTGAAAGTGGGAGACAGGGTTTGGATAAAGTTTGGAGATAGTTTTTTCCGAAAGGAATATCCTCATGCACCAATGCTTGTTGAAATAGTTGATTGTAGCGGATCATCCTTTGGAGCACGTCCCGTTAACAAAAGTATGTACCAATACGCTTATGGTTATATGATTGATGAGATTTTTGGGGGACCGAAGGTGAGGAAGGCTAATTTCATAGGAGGAGTACAAGTTCAGCAATAAATACAAGGTAGGGGATAAGGTATGGATTAGATACGGCAATGATAATTGCCGCGGAAATCTTCCACACCAATCTGTTTTGGTGAAAATAACAGATATTAGTAGTAGTCCGCAAGGATTCCATGCGGTAGCTGTAGCTGTAGAATTATCCAAAATAGATTATTGGCATTCTACGAATGAAATTATATATGCTCCTAAAGAGAGAAAGGGAAACTTTATTGGTGGACACCAAGTCTACCAGTAGAAGAGAAGCCAGAAAATATATATAAACCTAAAGAGTAGAACTTATAGAAGTGTAGATTTATTATGGAGTTTCTTTCCACTACAAGTGAATTTTCGTTTTCGGTAGAAGAAGCCCTTAAAACAGGGTTCTATGTGTCTGGGACCCCTGGGTCGGGAAAGTCGGACATAGCTATGCTTTGCGCGGATGAGCTCCGCAAGGCGGGAGCGATAGTTATGGTGTGGGATCCTTCTCAGGATTGGCTTGAACGTTACCCTATAGATTATGTGATAAAGTTTAAGAACCCTCCATATGCGCTGGAAGATATACAACTTAAGGACGCTATTTTTGATACCTCAACACTAACTGTCCTACAGATGCAGGAAGTGGTAGATAGATTTTGCTGGTTACTTTTTAATTATCAAGCCAAAAAAGCAAAAGAGGACAGAAAGCAGTTTTTCTTGATTTTTGAGGAAGCGCAAGTTATGATTCCACAAGGTGTAATGAGGTCTAAGAGACTACAGAATGTGGCAAGAGTAATAACTGTTGGTAGAAACTATAAGATACGGGTTGGAATTGTAACGCAGTTTGCGGCTACTGTGGATAAAGATGCTCTAAAATCCGCAAAAATGCGGTGGTTCGGATGGACAGACGAATATAATGATGTCTCGTATATTGGAAAAATGGTGGGCGAGGAAGAAGCTAAAGGATTGCGTTATTACGAACCGGGAACGTTCTTATTCAATTACACAGCCAAGAATACAATGGAAAAGATAAAGATTAAGCCTTACAAGTAGAAGTGAAACTTTATATATTCCAGTTGTGTAGTGTTTCACAGAACGTTGAAAGCAAAGCTGAAAGAGGAAAAAGATATGGATTGCCCAAAGTGTGGACGTGAGTTGAAACCGCAGAGCCATTATTGGCCTGACCCAAAACGCGCAAATGGCGTTGTTCAACATGGTTTACCAGAGGACTGGTATTCTTATTCTAACATAAAGCCGCAGTATGGCGGAGATTGCTCATATTGTGGCGGTAAGTTCATAAAAATTAAGAACGGTGACATCTACGAATGGCTAGTCGGACACTGGGAGTTGTTCAGCAAAGCTAAAAACCATAGAACAAATGTGAAGCCGATTGGAGGAAGATGGGTTCAATGAATTGTGCAAAATGTGGTTCACCGTTAGTGCGTGGTAGTACCGATGGTTGGAACGAAGGGTACAATTTTGGCAAAGTCCTACCAAAGGATTGGTTGCAAGGTATCATACGATGGGACTGCAATCATAGTGGTTGTTATCATACTCATATTCAGTTAAAAGACGGATCTGTTTATGTTTGTTTAAATGGATCTTGGGTTCTACAGAAAAGAAAAGTTACACGTATTGTTCCCAGAGAACAAATCATAGGAGGATATTTTGTTCAATGAAGTGCCCAGAGTGTCATAAAACAATACCATTAGCAGGATTTCACCTTAATGAAAGCGATAATTATGGTCATTCTTTACCCACAGGATGGTGTAAAGATCATAAGTTATATTATTGCTGTCATTGTTCTATCCATGTCGTTTTACTTAAAGATGGCTCAGCCTATCGTTATATAGACGGCGCTGCAAATAATTGGGAAAAAATCAAGGTAACAGTAAGAAAAGTACCAAAAAGCCAAATAATAGGAGGACATTTTGTACAATGAAAGTCCATAGTGTATGTATCCTGTGTCTTAAAACATGTAAGCAACCATATTCAGAGTGGGATGATAATCAGCCCGAATTAAAGTTCTGCCCCAACTTTGATGCTCCGCGGAGTAAACTTCCAATAGAGACTTTGGATGAACTTATAGAAAACGTGAAACCTCAAGTGATACCTACAAGGGGTGTTCTTCCTCAAGATTACCAAAATAAGAGGTTCTACGATTATTTTGTAGAATTACGTAAAGTTTACATCCCATGCTCAAAGTGTAAACACATGATTGCGCCGGATGAACTCTACAGAGTGATACTGGATGAACCGGTTTGTCAGAGGTGTGTGAAAACATGAGAGCAGTCTGGATTATTTTCTACGCGGGTAGAATACAAGCGGTGCTAAGTACGGAAACTAAGGCAAAGGAATTTTGTGCTTTCCAGGGAGAGCATCAACTTGACAAGGTGGATTTGTGGTCTTACGAAGTGTGGTTGGTGGAGTAGATGAAGTGTCCAATTTGCAATTCTGATAAACCGTTTGGAGAAGGAGGTTATTTGGGCACAAATTTAGCTAACGAGTCGGGCTTACCAAAATGGTTTGATGTTATAGATTGCTGTATCTGTTGTGATACAGCGTCCATTTTATTAAAGGACGGATCTATCTATACTTGGCCCTTTATACAATCCAAGGATAGATGGACTTTATTCCGCAAACTAATTAAAAATCCTAAATTCATAGGTGGATTCAAAGTTATACAATAGGTGAAAACTATGGATGATAACTTAGTAGATAAATTCAAGCAAAGATTCTCATGGTTCCCAAAAAATGACCCAATGTATATTAAAGTAACATTTCCTATGTCTATACATTGTGATAATGGATGGTTCGATTTAATTTGGAAACTATGTGAGGATATTGACATCGTGGTTCAGCGAGAATCTTGGAAGGATTTCAGGGTTGACCAAATTAAGGAGAAGTTCGGTGGGTTGCGCTTTTACGTTAATGGTGCAAACAAAGAAGTTTTTGACTTGATACATGAAGCGGAAGCCAAAAGCTTTAAAATTTGCGAAGTTTGCGGGAAGAAGGGTTCGATGCACGTTGGATTTGGCTGGTACAGAACTATATGTGCCAAGTGTGCTAAGTCGGATCCTAAGAGAACTTGGGTTAAGGTGAAATTATGAAAAAATATATTGGGGGGCATAAAGTTGACCAGAGTGGAACAAAGGATAATAAATTCTGGACTTTTGCGTCAGGTGATTATGATTTTACGCCTTTTTATATGGATACTGATTTGGCAATACCAAATTCTACTATAGAAGTAGAAACGGATGACTTATCTATAAGACTTGGAGATATTGTCTCTATAGATAGAGATATGAAAGCCGTAAGAACTCAAAATGGAGGAGTACCGATAGGTAGGGTTCGTGGTATTAACGTTACTCCAGACAGAGCGGTAGTAACTGTAGAACGACATACTCAAGGAATTATAGGTATTCAGACTACACAGGAAGGGTATGAAGATTTGATGCAGAGAAGAAGCTTAATCCATTCTGCGTTAGAGTGGCGGCGACGAGGTTAACAGCACTGTGTTTATCCATATAATTTTGCAGAAGATCATCTTCCAGATGTGCTGCCCTGATTTTAGATATAGGAAGAAAATAATCGAGAATATCAGATGGATGCTTTCTGGTTAGTTCCACTGCGGGTAGACCGCCTTCGTGTTTTGCGGATAGGTTCCTTACCGAACCGTTAAGGCTTAGTAGTTCTTGTGATCTGTCATAAGGTTGTCTAACTATGCTTTTGTAGGCTTCTGTAATGTGATGCTCTATCCTTATTTTTTCTTCAAACTGGAGTCCTTTCCGAACCGAAGCGTTTTTTAAGATTGTGTCGTTGTTGGAACTGTTAGACAAGTTTAGTCCAACCAAGGGTGTGGAACCATCAGGACGGCTATAGAGCTTCGCAAGCGTTAGCAAGCCTAAGAAGGAGTAGGGGTTGTCTATACCCATAAAAACGGAGACTTTGAAATGAATGTCAACACCGAGTTTGTACAACATGAAGCCGAGTACGATAGTGCCGAAGTTTACGTTGAGGACTTCTTGTACTCCGTATTCGGTGTAGTAGTGGAGAAATTCATCAACCCACTGCAAGGCATATTTGTTGGGAACGCCTACACCACCAAAGTAGCCTGTGATGCTATCAACACCAGCAAGGTGACAATTAATGGGTTGTCCGGACTCATCGAGTTGTGTGCCTTTTGTGCCAAGGGTTTGAACGCAGCTTGCGCCAATAATGGCCATGGCGGCATGAAAGGCAACGAGGTCAAGGTCTTCGAGTTGTTCTTTCATAGATCGCACACGGATGTAGCGAGCTGGCATGATTTCTCCTTGAGAGATACTTTGCCGAGCCTCGGCGATAAGCCAAGGAAAATAGTTACAGGCGGAGATTTCAAGGGTGGTTGGGTGCCCGCTGAAAGTTGTAGAAGCAAAGTTTCTACCGAGAATTTTCTTGCGGTAATTTTCAACGGTGATAAATTTGCCGTTGTCTCTACAAGCCTCAAGCCATTCCAAGTCTCGGAGATATGGGGATTTGGAAAGTATTTTTTTTCGGCTACTTAAGGCTTGTTCCCTTAAGCACCGACAGTTTATTTCATTTATTTTTCCGTATTTTTCTATGACGGAGAAAAGTTCTTGAAAGATTTCTTGGTTTTCACAGTGGTAAAACCAAGAAAGTTCATCTATAGATGTTTGTGAAAGTTGTAAATTCATTTTTAAGGGCCCACCCCTTTTTTATGGAGTTGGATTTTGTGCAATTTGAGCTTCTAATGGTTTTTCTTCAGCGGTTACTTTCTTTAGGACGTATAACTGTTGAAGCATAGTTCTCACAGCATCATCTTTATCTGTAGATTTTTCTAGTATTAATTTGTATTGGTCTAAGTAGACCTTTAGGCGCTCTAAGAATTGAATGGCTTCTTCTTTTGTGGGTGCTTTTTCTGAGGCTCTAAGGATGAACCATCCCTTAATGGAGTCTTCGTATTGTTCTAAAGTTAGTTTGGCTTCGGATTTTCGAATTTCTGCAAAACTACTGAGGATGTCGCGTTCCTGGGCTTCGAGTTCTCTGACTTGGACTAAAACTTTGGAGATTTCTACAAGATAACCTTTCTTGGCTTGCTCATCTGTAGTATTACGGATTCTACGATAATTATCCCACATTTCTTTTAAAACCGTTTTGGTTGATTTTAAAAGATTCATTTTCTTTTTTTCTTCAATACTGAATTCTGCATCTAAAGCTTCCGATTCGCGTACAGCTTCCAAGATTTCTTCTTCGATCTCAGCTTCTGGTTTTTGTGCTTTCTTTCCATATCGTTCTAATAGAAGTTCTTTATAGTTGGGACAGATTTTTTTTCTAAATGAGGCTATATTTTGTGGAGTTATACCTTCTACATATGGGAATTTTTCGTTTAAAAGTGTGATAATTTCACTGTTAGTTATGTCATCTCTACATTTAGTTTCAATCCATAACCTAATCTCTAAGGGCAAACCGAGAATTTTATTGATGGGTTTTGAAGTTTCACTCATTAAAATCAACTACTGGGGTGGGTTAGAATCTTTGGTTAAAAATAAGCGGAAAGATGCCAGCAAACTTCAGAACCCAAACTTTAAAAATGCGAATTCCCCTTTCACAGAGGAACTTTTTCCCCCAAGGTTTGGATGCTGAGTGTATCCCAAAGATTCTTTGCCCAAGGTTAGGATGTAACATGTAGTATTTAAAGATTCTGGATTAATAGCCATAAAATTTATAAATCTGTATAGATATCCTGAAAGTATGATTGAAGTTTGCAAAAGTCCATGGCATAAAAAGTGTAAAAATACTGATATAAAAGCCTATATAACTGGAAGAAACCTGCCAGTGTGTAGTAAATGTTTTGAAGAAATTATGAAAAAAGATTATGTTTGGGATGAAGAGACCAAAATCTTTAAATAGGGTTTCCAACAACTCTTATAGAAGTGAAACTGTGACTAAAAAAATAGAAGTCCATGAGTTGTATGAATTGTTAAGGCAGCTACCACAAACTGATATGGGCTACGCTTCATTTACAGCTCTGTTAGAAAAGGCTGCGGGCTTCTATGCGTGTTCGCCGCTTACGGTGAGAAATTTCATCTATAGAAATTTGGATAAATTTGAAGTTAATCGTGGAGAGATAAGGTTGAAGCTTATAGAAACTGTAGCTGAGGAGAAAGAGGACCTCAAGGAGTTTGAAGAGTGGCTTGCTAATAGAACAGCCGTGCTGGACGAATGTTTGGAGTTCCTGAAGGTGCAGAATATGACTCCGTACTTGGAGAATCTATTGGTTCTTGTAAGTAATACACGCGAAGCGTTGAAGTCCTACAGTGATACGGATTTGGTTTTTTTGGTTTTCAGTTTAAAAAATGAGTATGGGTTCACACCGAAAACTGAGTTTAAGGAGGGTGGTTTGATTGGTTAGTAGAATTGTAAGTATACCTGAAGAAATGTGTAGAAGATTCGATAAGGTTTATTGGGCGATAATGGATTTAAATAATGAGGATAGAGAAACGATAATTGACGACTTAATAACGTCGGCTGAAAATCGCGTAAAGGTGTTTCAAAAATAACAGCACCTGAACTTAAAGAGGGTTATACGACAGTACTGACAGTGGATGATAGGGAACCTAAAAAGATACGGGAATTTTTAAGTGAAATATGTTGTGTTCCGATAGAGGTTAAACGAGTAAAAACCGGAGATTATATTTGCACTTCCAATGGTGTCACTATGGTGATAGAACGAAAAACTTTGAGTGACCTTGCGGGATCAATAGTTGATGGTAGAATCTTTAGCCAGGTAGAACGCATGCAGGAATATCTACCGGCGGCTGTTGTCATATGCGGTTCTAAAAAAGAACTTTTAAAGAGAAGCGAAATAAATTATAATTCGGTGCTGGGAACTATAGCGTGGATTTCCTCCTTGGGTATAACTGTTGTGAAGGAAGAGGACCCAGAGGATTTAACTTATTTAATACTGAAGCTTTTTGAAAAAAAACTCAAAGTTAAAATGTTTATAGAGTTTACACCGAAAAAATCAAAGAAAAAAGTTAATCCAAAAACTTTAAATACTCCTGTAGAACTTACAGTAATTGTTGAAAAGTAATGAAGGCATTGCTGTTAGTTGGCAACAATGACCAGGCCTCCTCTAAACAGGTTGCTTTAGTTGCCAAAGAAAATGATTTAATACTGGTAGTTCTACAGGCGAAAGAGTTTCCCCGATATGAAAGGCAGTTTTTTACAAGCACCCTGGACTCTAAGCAGTGCTTGTTTCACCTCACGGATGCGCAAGCTTTAAAGCAGGATGCGTCAAAGAAACTTTTTGAGTTCATGAACGCTTCGCCTCACAGATTTATTTTGGGCGGCAACGCTGAAACTCCTTGGTTTGTTAAGGTAGGCTGCGTTGTTAAAAACATGGATGATTCTAAAGCTGAGCTGACAAGTCAGCTACAGGTTCTATTGACAGAACCCAATAGAACTGTAGTACGAAAGTATCTTGAGGATGCTGACTTAATACATTTATTCCATATATTAAAATATGGTGCATGGAGAAATCCTGAAAGTTTAGAAGCTCTAATTTTAATAAACCAAAACCTATTTAAAGTAAAACGCGATTACTTGTTGTCGTTACTGAGCTGGGTTCTACCAGCTAAGCCATATGCGTTTGCTTCTTCAAAGAAGCAGGGGGCTCCCCAGGAAGGTTCAATCATGAAAAAATTAGAAAGTTTAAACCCGAAGATGAAGAAGTCTGAACAAGCGGACGCTTTTCTTTTAATGAAAGCTTGCAAGGATTCTATAGACGGTTTAGACCTTTCTGAGGAAGAAAAAACATTTCTAGGAATTGAGGAGAAGCTGGTAGAACCCGAACAGGCAGTGTTTTGTAGGACTATTGAGGAGTTCTTTTAATTGAACAGTGTCTTTGAAATAAAAATAGAAAATGGTGGATTAGATGCACATAATGATAAACTTTTTAAAGAAAAAGGATATGTTTGGGCAACTGACGATCCCGATAGAGTAAAACGTGTTCTTGAAGAAGCCTTTGGAAATGGTAATGTAATTGTGCATAGACTGAGGCAAGAATAAAAATGAATGTCCTAACTGAGAAATACCGTCCAGAAAAGCGTGAAGATATAGTTGGAAATAAAGAAACCATAGATAAAATCTTCAGCGTTGTCAACTCTGGTAAACTTTGCCATATGATATTTGAAGGAATTGCCGGCTCTGGTAAGACAAGTACTGCCAAAGCTATAGCTAAACAGCTTTTTGGCACCAACATCAAAATGAACTACCTGGAGTTGAACGCGTCAGACGAGCGCGGTATAGAAACTGTTCAGGAAAAGATAAAGATGTTCGCTAAGGTGGTTCCCTTCCAGACGGGTGTGAAGTTGATTCTCCTTGATGAGGGAGATGAAATGACAGCTACTGCCCAGAATGCTTTGCGAGGAATAATGGAGCAGTATGCAAACATCTGTATTTTTATATTTACAGCTAATAATGCGGAGCGCCTTATAGAGCCTATTAGAAGTCGTTGCGAAGTTTTCCATTTTGGACCAATATCTACAGATGATATGATAGTAAGATTAACTAAAATTTATGAAGACGAAAGAAAAATTCCAATAACATCTGTACCTAGTTTAGAAGAACAATTAGCTCTTAGAAAAATTGCAGAGTATTCGCAGGGTGACATGCGCAGAGCATTGAATCATCTGCAAGTTTTACTAAGCTCAGGGGAACCCCTAAGCGAAGCTTCTGTAGATACAATTAAACCTATAGACTTCGGGAAGATGATTTTTGATGCTTTGCAAGCGGGACGCTTCTTGGAGGCACGAAGCCATGTTTTCAAAGCTCTGGAGCTGGGCTATGATGCGAGAAATCTATTGAGTCTCTGCCACAAAGTATATATAGCTTCTGACGTAGATATTTCAACTATGAAAATAGCTATAATAAGTTTAAGTGAATGCGACTATAGAATGACACAGGGTGTTGACAAAGTTCTAGCCTTGGATGCAGTTCTACTGAGGTTGATGAAATAATGACTTGTAGATTTTGTTATGAAGGTGGTTGCTGTAATTTAAAAAGCGGTAGTACCGCAAATCATTGCAATGGTAACAATGATGAAAATATTTGTTATATGGCGATATCCGCGATTAGAGAAATGAAGGGTAGTGAATAAAATGGTTGACAAAGCAAAAAAACTTGTAATAAATTGTGTACTGTGTAAAGAAAAAATCAGTATCACTCCAGAAGAGTTAAAAGCTGGCAAATACTATGGACAATACATAGTTAGACATAATGTTGATGGCGGCTTAACAGCTATACAGGGTGGTACACTTTGCGAAAACTGTTTGAAGCTACCGCTTGAAAAAAGGATAGTGACTAAAGGATGAAAGTGAAAGCAGAATTATCAGGAGATAAATTAACTTATGATTTTGAGGGTTCTGAAAAAGAATTTAAAACCTTCATGGGTACGATTAAAGTTAATTTTACTCAAAATAAAAGTAATCCGTAAAGGGATACAAAATTTAAAGTAAATAAAATTAAAAAGGAGATAAAAAATATGTCAAATGTAATGACGGAAGAAATTTTCTTCGTAAAACTCGGAGAGAGAACAGGAGAAACTGTCGAAGACTTAAAGAAAGAGTTTGAAACTGTTGTTGCTGAATGCAAAGCAGATGAGAAACTTCAAGGATTCACAGAGGATCAATACCGTATTAATGCCCGCAACCGTTTTGCACTGCGCAAGACTAGAGAATCCGCATCGGGTGCTATTCCTTGGGAAGGAATTGTAATCGGTGTCGGTGACCTTATAGATACAGTTGCAAAACAAAAGAAAATGACTGATGCATCTTTCAAGAGCAACGCACTTAAGACAAGTCAAGGAACAATCTATAATGACACTTTAGTTAAGTCAGATGAGAATGGTGTTCCTCAATACCCAGATACTGAAATGAACAGAAAGTTCGGTAAGGCAGGAAAGCCACTTCCAGATCACAGCTGGTTAAGAACTTTGTTTATGTTCGTAAGACCTATAGATCCTAAAACTAAGCAAGCCGGAGTAGCGCAATTGGCAAAGATGTCTATTAACAATGCGGCTGCAATTGATGTTTCTGGTGTTCCACAGATGGTTCCAGTTAAATTTAAGGCGCTTAATAAAACAACTGATGAAGACCGCAAGTCTGGTGTCTATAGAATTAATCATTCAACATTTACAACATTTGAACGGACAACTATTGCTGATATGCCACCAATTGAACAGATTCTACCAACAATCACTGGTAAGTTTAAGACTTTAGATGAACTTGATGTATACACAGATACAAACGTGTCGGATAAAGGATTGTGGGTTATCACTGAAGCATCGGTTGTAACACTGAATTTGGAGCCAAATAAAAAGACTGGTAACATGTTCATGATTGTGACTGATGAATCTTTGCTGTTCTCAGGAAATGACAAGACTGGTGTTATGTGCTGGATTCCAACAGATAGAAATATCACTATAGACTTTGGTCAGGAATCTAGAGTTTATATTGTTGGTAAACCACGCAGAGGCGATGCTAAGGATCCAGTGACAGGTGAATATATGAAGGGTGTTCCAGGTGATGTGTCATTAACAGTTTACGGTGTATATGCACCTGAAATGTTTAAGACACCTTCAAGTGTGCAACCTGTAACGGTTAAATCTTTGGTTCCACAATTGAAAGAAGAAGACTTTTAGAACGGTGAAACGGAGTGTCACAAGCAAAACCAGCGGGAACATCTTCTTGGACAGCTAATGTCAAGAAGGATGCTCCAGTAGTAGCAGCTGAAGAGGCTGCTCCTATTGTTACTTTCCAGAAGCTTTCAGATGCGGAACCAGTTAAATATCTAAAGATAGCTGTGACAGGTAGACCCAAAACAGGAAAGACCAGATTTGCTCTTTCTTGCCCTTCCCCCATTTATGTTATCGAAACTGAACCTGGTCTTAAACCACTTAAAAAATTGTTCCCAGATAAAGAAATTTTTTATATAGATGCATATGAACCCGATCCATCTGGTATTTTCGAAGCGGATGTAACAAAATCTATAGCAAAGATTGATGCAGCAGTAAAGATTATCAGAAAGATGTGTATTGAGAAGCCAGATAGTGTAGGAACAGTGGTTTTAGACTCAGTAACTGATGTTTGGAAATGGGTCATGGAATGGATGAAGCTAGACATACTCAAGATTGACAGAACAGCAAGGGTTAAGCAGCAATGGGACTACGGTTACGCGAATACAAAATATCAAAACATTATTATGCAATTGATATCTCTGCCAGTACATATTGTGTTAACAGCGCAAGACAAGGAAGAATATGCAGGCGCAGGTCAGCCTTCGGGTGTCTATGAACCAAGTTGGATGTGGCAAACACCACAGTGGGTAGATTTGCGGATAAATTTGGTAAGGCTTCAAAGTGCAAAAGAGCAATCAGTCAAATATGTTGGTTCAATTATAGAATCTCGACACATGGATGAAGACAAAGTTTCCTTAGCAGGCGAAGTTGTCTATGATATCGACTTTGATAAAGTCATGGGTTTAGTTAAACGCAAGAAGGAGTAGTAAAATGTTTAAAGAAGAAGAATGGGAAGATATAGAAGAAGACGATGAAGATTGGCCCGACAACAATGATGAAGAGGACGATTGGCTCGAAAAAATTTAAAAAGGAGGTTAAAAAATGGTTGACAATACAATAATGAATAATACATTGAAATTAGGTAAATTACCAGTTAAACAAGATAAAAGAACTATAAAATTTAAAAATATACTTAAAACAGTTGCTCTTCCTGAAATACCGGAATCTTTTGATGAAGATAATTCTCTTGGAATAACAATAGTTGGCAGTATCTATGGTAATGATACATGGGGAGATTGTGTTATTGTTGGCAGAGCTAATCAAACTTTGAGGTTTGAAAGTTTTGAGCAAGGAACAATAATACCCATAACTACACAAGAATGCTTAAATGAATATTGGAGTGAACAGGGAGTTACTGTTAGTAAATGCGCATTGATAAACTGGCTTAGAAAAGTACAACGTCCCGACAATGGTTTAGTTTATTTGGATTCATTAAAAGATTGGCGCACTGATGGTTGGAATGTTGGAGGAAAACAATATAAAATCTATGCATTTGCATCTGTTAATAAGGAAGATCAAACCGAAGTAAAGCAGGCTTTAAGTATTTTGGGAGGACTACAGGTTGGCATTCAACTCACAGAAGGAGCCATGAATCAATTTAATGAATCAAGGGTTTGGGATGTTACTAAAGATGATGGTAAAGTACTTGGTGGGCATGCAATATATGTTTTATCATATGACAAAGATGGTTTAACATGTATAACGTGGGGTAAACGACAGAAAATGACATGGAATTGGTGGAATACATATGTTGACGAATGCTATGCTATTGTTGACAATAAAGATGAATGGATAAATAATAGTAAATTAGATATTGAACTTTTAAATAGTTATTTAAAAGAAATAACTGGAGGTGCATAGTAATGGCAAAATTATATAAACTTTCAACAAGTTTAGCTTACAGTACATCTGTTGGTATACCAGTTGCAGTAATTTTTGGAGTAATTGCAGCTTTGAGTTCTGTTGTAGCTAATATTGATACAACTTCTACCGTAGAAATTGTTTGTTTAGCAATTGTTGCGGGGTTAACAGCAGGATTACAACATATTTCAACTGAGAGTGAAACTTAAAAAGACCCCTGATGAGTCTTTGAAACAGGACGAAACCCCATTTTTGGGGTAGGGTTAAATAAATGACCAAGTTTAAATGTAAAATTTCAGATTTAGAAACAATATCGAGACTTGTAAGTTCTAAAGGCAAAAATATTGAGGGTAAGGAATACCAAGCTATTACAGATTGTCTAATAGAAGCTTCTGAAGGTAAGCTTACTGTGAAAGTTATGGATATCCAGAGAACCTTTGCAGTAGGACTGGAATATAAAAACATTGATGTCTCCGAAGCAGGGCAATTGCCGATAGGCGACCTGTCGAACTTTACAACGTTTCTACAGAGATTTGAACCTCAGGATGAGGTAACTGTTTATACTGTAGAGAACAAGATTTTTATAGAACGCGAATCACCTAAGAAGGTAGGTAAACTACCACTTGTTGCGGTAGAGGCTTTGTCGTCACATCCAGCACCACCGTTAAACGATCTTAAGCGGAGTGTTAATGGTTTTCCAGCTACTGGTAAGATGCCGTTGGACTTAGAGATTTCTATTGAAGCGGAGACATTTTCTTCTATCTTTGAAGATGGCAATGCTATTAAGGAGAGAATTCTGCCTATTAAAGTTGAGGATGATAAACTTAAGATTTCTATTGGTTCGGAAGTCTATGGTAGTTTTGAAACGGAATTGATTCCTGAAAGTGTTCGAGTAGATAGTTTGGAATCACCTGCGGTAGCAGCAAAAACTCAGTCAAGTTTTGGTAATGGTTTAGACAACATCTTTTCAAACTTGCAGGGAAAAATAAAGATTTACATGGGTAATAATACTGATATGACACCGTTGTGTGTTCAACAGGATACCGACAAATTTAAATACATTGCCCTATTAGCTCCCTACGCAGTAGGTAATTAAAATGGAAGAAAAGGAAAAAAGTTTAAATTATCATGAACCATTTGTAGCAGAATTTATAGATACACACAAATGTCCAAATAATAAAAACAAACTTGTATACGACGAAATCAAATATGAATTTAAATGTCCCAAATGCGGTTACATTATTTGGAATGTTCAAGCCATTTAATGGGGTGTGTTTAAATGCTGCGGTGTATTCATTGCGGAGCGGAATATAAGGAAGAGTTCAACAAGAATCAGTGCAATAACTGCGTTGAAAAACTGAATCTAACAAACTTATATTCTACTTCTATAAAGAATTTTTCTTTTAAACCTTCTCCATTAGAGGAGGTTAACCCCAATTTGTTTTTAAAGAGAGAAGATAAAAATGAGTATAGTGGAACTTTTAAGGATAGAAAGTCTGTTTATGTTCTAAGGGAAAATCAGAATTTTTCTTTAGCTTCTAGCGGAAATCAAGCATTATCATTGGTTAAATTTAAAGAAGCTTATAATAATCCTATAATTATTACAAAAAATGGTACATATCATATTTATGTTTCGAAACCTATTGAAGCTGTTATAAATCTTTTTGTTTCTCCGTATATAAACGATAGAAAATTTAAAGAACTTAAAAAATATTATAAATCTATAAATTTTACTGATAGAATTCTTTCTATAGATGAATTAACTCAGAATGATAAAAATATATTTAATTTGACTAATGGAATGGACTCCATAGGTGCGTCAGCTTACTATAGTCTTGCAATGGAACTTGAAGAAGAAAACTTTGATTATATTCTGGTTCCATGCGGATCTGGAGAGTTATACACGGCTTTGTCGTGTTACTTCCATTTACTTCGGAAAAAGGGAACCCCTATGATAATACCGATTCAGTCTAAGCTGAAGGAGACGGATGCAATTTACACGGATTTCGTGGCTTCGCAGCCGTTTATAGATTTCTTTAAGGAGAAGTTTGGGCAGACACCTTATGTTTTGGAAGATGAAACCAAAACGCTTAAAAGTCTACAAGCTTTCAGTGATATATACAACTGCGAACTAAGTTCTGCTGTTGTATTTGAAGCGTATGAAAAGTTGAAACCTAAAGGGAAAGTATGTTTGGTAATCACTGGTGTTAAAAAATGAAATATAAAATTTTGATTGATGAAGTTGAAATAGATTATCCCGTGGAAGGAAAATGGACTCCATGTATTGTTAGGGTATACGTTGATGGAATGGAACTGGAGTTGCGGAAGTTGACTCTTCATAGAAACTCTGCTGTAATACATAAGAAAGTGAAGGGATTTGACTTTGCCGACATGCTCCTTATGAATGATACGATTAATAAAATTGTGGGTAGAAAGCAATGAAGATTCTTATAGAAGAAAAAGATGAAACACAAACTTATAGAGTTGTACCTATAGATCAACTGCTAGAAATGGTAAAGCTAAGCAATGATAAAATTGAGATTTATGTGCCAAATTTATGCGGTGGAGAAAGTAGGATAACGGTTTATAGGTCAGAAACACCAAATGGTAATGAAAAAAATTTAAAACTTTTGAAGGCAATTAAAAAATGAATTTGGAAGAAGTTCAAGAAAAATTGAAAGAAGCAAAGATGGATAACGAGAGAACCCTTCAAGAGAGAATTGTCTATAGATTTGACGCGAGTTCTGACAAAGCTTTGCTACTGCAAGATATGTTGGATTTGATAGAAGAGCTCCGTGGAGACTTCCCGATTATATTCCAGGGACCTGCGGCTGTGGGAAATGATGAAAAGGTAAGTGAGGATTCTTGTGATGGAAACCAGGCTGCTGCTTGGTTCAGAAAGAATTTTGGTGTATAAAAGTGAAACAAGACTATAAGACATCCGTCCCTAAGGGAGAGCTTGCTAAGTCTGCGGAGACAAGGGAAACCTTACTGGCAAAATGGGGATATGAACCCACAAGTTTCTGGAATTTATCAAAGATACATGATAAAACGTTAGATATACTTGTGGAAGATACTTTAGCACAAGGTAGTTACCCGGAACATAATTTTAACTGTAGAGACGGAGCATTGCCCCAAAGTTCTCCAATTGTGGCTGACAGATTAATTAGATTTTTCTCTGAAAAAGGAGATATGGTAGGAAGCCCATTTTGTGAACGTCTGCCTCATATACTCGTGGCACATTATAGAGGTAGAAATGTTTTTGGTCAGGATCTGTGCCAGACCTTCATGAAACATGACATTGATAAAGTTGTGAGAAGAATTAAATCTGCCGAAACTTTAGATTCGACCAATAATAAGATTTTCGAGGCGAGTGATAGTAAACTTTCTTCAATCTATAATGGGTTGAGCTTTGAGTTAAGGTTGGGAGATTCTAGAAAGATAGATTTGCCCGATAATAGTTGGGATTTTTGTATAAATAGTCCTCCTTATTTTTCTACTATTCAATATGATGATAATCCAGACCAACTTGGTACTGGAACAAATAATGCAAAGGAAAGTACAAAACCGACTTATGAAGAATTCTTGGTAGGATTACAGGATGTTTATAGAGAAGTCTATAGAATTTTGAAACCAGGAAAATTCCATGCAGTTATTCTAAATGATTTTCGTTTAAAGGGTAAGTTTTATCCATATCATATGGATTGCACTAGAATTTGCCAGGATATAGGGTGGGTTCTACACGATTTAATAGTGTATCCGTTAAGTTATCACCCATTACAAAGTATATTTCCTTCACAATTAGCAAGAGACCATCATATGGCTAAGCAACACGAAACGATTTTAATTTTTAGGAAGCCAGATTAAATGAAAAATTGGGGAACATATATTTGCCCAATTTGTAAAAAGGAGTTTCAAAAAAATTGTGGAAATCACAAATATTGTTCTCCTAGATGTACTCAAGACGCAATCAATTTACAACGGGAAGAATTCATGAGGAAACACGGTATTACAAATGGAGATTATTGTAAGGATTATTATAAAAGAAATAAGGAAGAAAGGCAACAACATTCGGTAAATTATAGACAAAATAATTTAGATTCTTGTAGAAAAAGAGATGTAGATAGAAATAAACGAGAAAGAAAAGAGTTATTTCAGTTAATTGGTGATTCATGTATAGTTTGTAATTCTAAAGAAGATATCAATTTCCATGAAAAACATGGCAAAGAACATATTACCCATTTAGATTATTATTTTGAACATTATAAAGATTTTGTACCGATGTGCCGTTGGTGCCATTTATCTGCACATGTTTTTGTAAAAATGGTTACAAATAATTATAATTTAGAAAAATTTTTTGAAGTAGTAGATGAATTATTAGAAGGTAAATCATGAAGTTAATTACGATTGAAGAGTATGAGCAAAGTGGTAAAGCCCACATAGCCCTCTTCACAAGGGATGAAACTGGTAAACATATAGATATCATCTCAGATTTTAAACCTTATTTTTATCATTTTTCTGAAACCCCAACACTTTACAAATCTATTAACGGCGACTATGTTTCCAAATTGGAGTTCGACTCATACAATGTTGTTAAACAAGAAAGAGTGAAATATTTTAGAAACTATGAAGCCGATTGTCATTTTACACAAAGATTTTTGGTCGACAAAATCGACAAAATAGAGCAAACAAAACTTAGAATACAGTACACTGATATTGAAAAGGATATAGAGACTAATCAAACTATAAGTATTGGAGTTTACGATTCTTTCTTATCTAAAGGTATTGTTTTTGTTTGGAGACCCGATTTACAACCCCACAAAGAAGATAAAGAGTACACCTTCGAAAAAAGCGGTTACAAGTTTAAAACAACAGTCCACTATTATAATACTAGAAAATCAATGTTCCAAGATTACATAAACTTTATTCAGGTTACTGACCCTGACATTTTAACTGGTTGGTTCGTTGTAGCCTACGATTTTAAGGAGGTTCTACAAGAGATTCAATCTTTAGGATTGAATTGCTCAGATTTATCACCGATTAAGAAAGCTTATATGATAGGTGATACAGTTTCTAAAACTGAAAGTAATATCAGAATCTACGGTAGAATTCTATTTGACATGCTTAAAGCTTATAGAAATCTTCAGCCCTCAAGGTTGGAAAGTTATTCTTTAGAAAATATTGCTCAAAAAGAACTCGATGAAGGCAAGCATAAGCATAGAAAATTCACAGAGATTTGGAATTATATAGATGAACTGGTAGAATACAATATTAAAGATTGCTTGCTTGTTAAACGCCTTGATGATAAAAAAGGCCTGTTAAATTACTATGATGAAGTGCGTAGATTCATTGGATGCTCTTGGGATGCTTTGTTTGCAGAATCGAATATGTGGGATACTTATTTAATGCGCAAAGTGCATGGTAAATTTGTGCTACCTACAAAGTCAAAGATTTTCATACCTGAATATGAAGGCGCAAGAGTTTTGCAGCCGCTGCTTAAAGGTATTCACAAAAATGTTCTTGTTTTAGACTTGAAAAGCCTATATCCATCTATTATTATGACGGCAAATATGGGACCAGATACATTATCCCAGAAAGGAGACGATTGTAATAATCTTCCGAATGGAATTTCATTTAAGAAAAGCCCGATAGGAATTCTACCCGAATCTTTATTAGAACTTTTAGAGATGCGTAAACGGTTCAAAAAAGAGATGAAGATGCATCCATTTGGTTCTCCTGAATATGAAGCATTAGATCATAAACAATTTACTGTTAAAATTTTAATGAATAGTTTATATGGTATCATGGGTTATGGTGGTTTTAGACTTGCAACACCAGAGGTAGCATCATCCGTTACATTCGTGGGTAGAGCAATTATCACTCACATCTATGGCTTTTTAGAAGCGAAAGGCTATAAGATGTTATACTCGGATACAGATTCAGTATTCTTCTGTGGTAAAGGTCAAACTTTAGGAGAACTAAAGGATGAGATATCTTCGCTTGTAGATGCAATAAATGTGGACTTACCAGTGTTTATAAAAGAGTTCTGCGGATCAGATAATAATTATATAAAAATCGAAGCTAAGAAAATCTATAAAAACTTGATGATTAGCGAAAAGAAATCTGGTAAGAAAGGCGTTACAGCTAAGAAGAGATATGCTGGGTTGATACTTTGGAATGAAGGTGAAGATATAGATACTTCATCTAATGAAGCTTTAGATATTGTTGGTTTTGAGCAAAAGCGTAGCGATAATTCACAACTTAGTAGAGAGTTGCAAAAGAAAGTTTTCCGAATGCTGCTGGATGGTTGTGAAACAGCGGACCTAAAAGCTTATATATCTGGTGTGATAACATCACTTAGCGGCAACAAGTTTGACTATGAATACGTGGGGATCCCGAAAGGGTTAAGTCAGTCTCTAGAAGCTTACAGGACGGACAATCCCCACCGCCGCGCATCAATCTATAGCAATAAATACTTGGGTGGAAAATTTGGGATCGCTGACAAACCAAAAATTATATATGTACGTGGGACTGGAAAGTATCCTAAAACGGATGTTATCGCGTTTAATCAAAATGAAGATATCCCAAAAGATTTCGTTATGGATGTTGAAACAATGATTGACAAGTCTATTAACCAAAAGTTGGATCATATTTTGGATGCCGCAGGTTTGAATCTAGAAGAGTTATTACATAGAACAAGTAAACTTTCGGAGTTCTTTTAATGGAAGATATACCAAAAAGTATTGAAGAAGTAAAAGCAGCGACCTTAGTACCAAATCCTATGACTATTAATGAAGAACAAACCAAACTTATAGGAGAGTTTGCTTCTACACTATATAAATATTTTAGCCTTGAAAAGAAAACTTCTAAAGAGGAAAAAATGTATCAACATCTTAAAGTTAAAGATATAGATACTGAATCTTTATACTTAAGTTTTCCCGTTTATCAAAAATGGCAAGCCTGTTATGGTGTTAATTCTTTTATAGAACACATTGATAGAGATAGAGAAGTTTTTGATTTTAATTATAGTACTGGTCAATATTGTACTCCCGAATTTTCAGAAATAGAAATTAAAAGGGAAAAATATAAAACATGTTTAAGCTTTGGTTGGATATTCTTTAAATATAAAGGTGCTGGATTTGCAATTCAAAATATATATAGAGAACGGGATGCAGCATCAACACTTTATTTTGACAAGAAAGATAGAGCTATAGCTTCCAGTATAGTTTCTGGAATTAAAGAGTATATGAAGGAACACAACTTTTTAAAGGGAGAAAAACTAAAAATAGTTAACGGAGCCTTTTTGGAATTTTTAGAATATCCAAAATTAGATTTGAATGATGTTATTTTAGATGAAAAAATAAAAGATGAAATCTTTTTAAATCTTGTTTACCCAATGAATAATGAAGAAATTTGTAAAAAATATTCGTTGCCTTGGAAAAGAGGAGTTCTATTGGGTGGAGAACCAGGAACTGGTAAAACTAAACTTGCAAAGGTTCTATGTAATTTAGTTAATACTACAGTTATTTGGGTAACTGCGGAATCTATACGACAACCATATGAAGTAAAAACTGTATTTGAAGCCGCAAGATACTTAGCACCAACATTATTGATTTTTGAAGATATAGATTTTTTGGGCGCAGATAGAGAAGTTTCAAATAATCCGATTTTAGGAGAACTTTTAAATCAAATGGATGGAAATTCACCCAACCACGGCATTTTCATGCTTGCATCTTCAAATAGACCTGGTATATTAGATAAAGCGTTAGCTAATAGACCTGGTAGATTTGATGCTAAAATAGAAATACCAAAACCAAATCTTAGAGAAAGAATGGAGCTTTCAAAGTTATTTTCTAAAAACAAAGTTATGTATGATGGTTATAATCCAGAAGAGATTGCAAGAATTACAGATGGTTTAACGGGTGCACATCTACAAGAAGTGTTTATTTATGCAACAATGAATAGTTTAAGAGATGGATTTGACGTTATACAAAAAGAGAATTTGATGAAAGCTATTTCTCGATGTAAGGAAAATAATACAAATATATTAAGTAGGTAAAAGGAAAGGAAAGAACTTGAAGATATTTTTTGACATTGATGGAACCGTGCTTGAACAAAGTATAGGTTTGCTTAGAGTTATAGATTGTGCCAAACCCGAAAAGCAAGATGAACTTCTACAGTATTACATCTCTGGACTACGAATGCAAATTAATCCTTTAGATTTTATATCTGAAGGTGACGAACTTGGTTTTATAACTGGTAGAAGCAAATGTCTAACTAAGTATACTAAATTGTGGGTTAAGAAATATTTCCCAAAAGCAAAGTTGTTTATAACAAATGTAAAAATTGGGGAAGATAATTCAGAGTTTACTATTCAACAAATTAAAACAAAATCTGAGGTTATTAAAAGAGAAAAAGTTGATGTTTACTTTGAAGATAACCCAAAGGTAGTTAAGGGCCTGCGGCTTGTTTGTCCTAAAGTACGAATAATTCAGTATGGAGCGAGATTTTAAAAATGACTTATGAAGTTAAAGATTCTGGTCAAAGGAAAGAATTTACAACCGGAGCCCATAGAGATTTAAGTTCTGGAAAGGGAAGATTTGATTTACTACCTCCGCAGACTATAAGAGCTTTAGCTATACATTTCGAAAAGGGAGCCTGTAAATACGAAGAAAGGAACTGGGAGAAAGGTATCCCCGTTTCACGATTTTTAGATTCAGCCATGAGACATCTACTCCAGTTTGAAGATGGCTGTCAAGATGAGAACCACTTGGTGGCATCGCTGTGGAACTTGGTTTGTATGTATGAAACAATTTTAAGAGTGCAACAAGGAGTTCTACCTGCGGAGCTTTATGATTTACCTAACAAAATTACATTACCTGAGGTATATAAAAAATGAGCGCGGTAGAAAGAAATCCCTTGGAACTTACAGTAGAAATAACCAACTTTTGTGAAGAAGTCTGCGCTTTTTGTTCCTCTGATGCAACTCCAGAAGGCAAACATTTGTCCTTTGAAGAAATTAAAAACTTTGTAGAGAAATATACTAACATTGATGTTATAAATATTTCTGGTGGGGAACCATTATCTCATCCAGATTTCTATAAAATTTTAAAATACTGTAAAACTAGAGCTAGAATTGTGTGGGTTTATTCTAATGCTATAGAAAACTTGGCATATAATACACACGTTTTAAAAGAAATAAATATTCGCGCTAATGTTTGTTTAACTCCTTCCACGGAAGTATACATTCCGAAAGGAAGTTTTCAAGTAAACTTACTTAAATTTGTAAGCCAAGGAAGAGGAAAAAATATAGAAGAAGTTAAAATGCATTGTTCTGGTAATTTATTAGGTAAAGTTTGTGAAACTTGTAATAATCCTACATTAAAAAGTGATGGTAATATAGCTTTAAGCCCGTGTAAAAAATGATTGAATTAATAGATATAGTTTATGATGAAAGAGCACGCAATGGTTATTGGTGTGTACTACCTTATCCAGATCATCCAAACGGATGTCCAAATTTTCCTCAATGCCCGCAAAAATATCCAGATTTTAAAAATTTAATCGGATATAAATGGTTTGCTGTTATAGAAGAATTCGATCTAAAGAAGCACGCTGAAAGGATGAAACAGAAACACCCCGATTGGTCTGATAGACAATGCAGATGTGTTTTATATTGGCAGGGTAGTGTTCGTAAAAAACTTAGAGATAAAACGTATGCTTTAACAACTAAAGAAGATATGGTCTTAGAATCACCAGAAGCAAGCGGAGTTAACTTGTTTGCTACAATGGCTAAAGTTGGAATAATATTAAAGAAAAATCCAGATTATGTATATAAAATAATGATGATAGGAAGAAAGACAAAATGACTATAAAAGAAAAAGCAATTAAAGAATGCCTTGAAGCAAGGCTTAAAGCTATCTGTAGAAAAACATATGTTGGTGCCGCTCTTTATAGTGATAGTGAAATTTTCACTGGATATAACATAGAGAATAGATGCCAAAAAGGCTATCACGCGGAAGAAATGGCTGTTCTTAATGCAACTTTAAAAGAAATAAATCCGAAATCTTTAAAAGGCATCATTGTATCTTTTAGTGATAATGATATATCAAGATTGACTTTTATGTGTGGACATTGTAGACAAGTTGTATGGGAGTATACGTTGAACCCAGAGCTTTTAGTAACAGAAGTCGATCTTCAAGGAAATATAATTAAGGAAGTGTCTCTTGGAGAACTCTACCCATACCCGTATCCAAGGGCAGAACAAGCAAGTGTTTCTGGTAAACCAGATGAGTTGAAAAAATAAATGATAAGAGCGACAAAAAAATGCCCTTATTGCGGTAAGGAATTTAGAAATTATTCTCGTTGTAGCCAAATATATTGTTCCTTTAAATGCTTTCAAGAAAATTTACGTCAACGGTCAAGAAATAACTATAGACAAGCTACACCTGAAGAAAAAAAATTAAGATGTCAAAAAGATAGAGAAAAACGTAGTAAGTTAAGATATATTATAATTACCCATTATAGTGGTAATCCACCTAAATGTCAATGTTGCGGAGAAAGTATATATGATTTTTTAACTATAAATCATAAAAATGGTGGTGGTCACGAAGAACATAAAATTACTAATTATATGGAATTTTATAGGTCTATTATAGAAAATAATTTTCCAGATACTTTTAATATTTTATGTATGAATTGTAATTATGGTAGTTATAGAAGTATAGATAAAATTTGTCCTCATAAAAAGGTTGAAATGAAATGAATAAAAAATGGTCGGTTGAAGAAGAAAATAAACTTAGAGAAAATTATCCGTTTTTAGGATATAAGGTACTTTCCTTGTTCCCAGATAGAAGTAAACCCTCAGTTATTCGCCATGCAGATTGGATGAATCTAAAGTTTGATAAAAAAGCTCGCAAAGAAAGCAAAGTTGATAAAGTCGGTTATTTAGACATCGAATCCACGGGCTTAACTGGTAATTTTGGATGGTTAATTTCTTGGTGTATAAAAGAACAAGATTCTAAAAAAATACTTTCGGCACATGTTACAAGAGAAGAAATCTTAGATGGCACACTCGACAAACGTATAGTGCAAGAACTTGTAGAAACCATGAAACAGTTTACGCTTATTATAACTTACTACGGCGCTCGTTTTGACATTCCTATGGTACGTACGAGAGCTATTTTCTGGGAAATTCCATTCATTCCGTATGGAGAAATCGAGCATAAAGATTTGTATTTTTTGGCCCGCTCACGCCTAAGATTGCATAGTAATCGCCTAGATTCCGTTTGTGACCTAATGGGAATTTCCGGAAAAACCCATCTTGAGCCGCGGATTTGGGTTTCGGCAAACACAGGTAATGAAGAATCTATAAAGTACATCGTAGAACATAATCGCTGGGACGTAATTATACTCGAAGAAGTTCATAGAAAACTGGGAGAATTTGCATCAACTACAGCTAGGAGTTTTCTATAGATGAGAAAAATAACTTTAGATATAGAAGATATAATTGATTTAGTTTACGTAAGTATGAACGGAGAAGCAGAAGAATATCTATTAGATTTCATGAAAGATGATTGCAAAATAACAAAAGAAGAAGTTCAGGAATACGGTAGAATTTTAGGAAGCAAAAAACCCTATACAGAAGAAGACACCAAAGCAGTTTTAGATTTTGCTGATGAAATCTATTAGGTGATGTAAAATAAACATCTCCAAATCCTCCCTTAATTGCTATCTCAGTTGTCCTCGCAGATTCCAATATTCCTATATTGAAAGACGAAAGACAGAAACAACTTGGCAAATGACCCGAGGTTTACAGGTACATGACTTCGCTAACAAATTTTATGACAATTTAGTTTTTGCTGAAGACACCTTTGCTTTAAATCCCATCTTTAAGGACTCTTTCTTCCAGAGTTGCTCACCAGAAGCTATAGATCAAATTGAAAATTTTATTAATTTTGAGCAAAGTAGATGGGAAATCTGTAAAAGTTTAGACTTGGAGAACCCAAAGAAACTTTTTATTCCCCTCCTTAGGGAAGGAAAGTTTGTTTCTGAGAAGCTCCAACAAGTTACGATTCTCGATAGAATGGATTTACGAACAGATGGTAATTATACTCTTGTAGAAATCAAGACTGAAAAATACAAACCTCAAGGATGGAAAGAAGGTGAATTCAGACGAGAGTTAATGTTTGAGAAACTTACAGCCGAGGCTACTCCTGAGTTCCAACAGAAATTTCCCAATTCTATAGTTGACTTTGTTGTCTACTTCCCACGGAGTAATGATATATTCACTGGTAAGTTTGATTGGAGAACAGAACGCGCTCTAGAGAAAAATCTTGAAAAAATGCGGGAAGATATAAAGAATAGTCATTATGATTGCAATGTTGCATTTCTATGTAGATATTGCAGTTTTTCAAATATTTGTCCTATGGAGATGCCTAAAAGATGAAACAATATATTGGCGGTACTAAGAAAGAACAAAAAGATGAACATAGTAAACATCTTACTATGCAGGATGTTTGCGATGCTATTAATATACAACTTTCTGCTGGTGTTTACAATGTTCATTCTACCATTACCATAAATCCTTATACAACAATATCTGGAACTTTTACAACATCATACGTTGATCCTTCAATTTTTACAACGTTTCAAAAACCAAACCCTAAATATATAGGCGGTTACAAAATACAACAGTGAAACATATGTGGACTGGTCCCTTTAATTCCTACCCAAGAGAACTTGGGTTCCCACAACGATCCTGTATAGTCTACAATGTAAATGAGTTTCTAGAAAAAGTTAACGTTCACAACTTCAAAACAGATGTTTACACATCGTTGTACTCATTTGATAAATTACAAGCAAACGGTAAACCAGACTATAATACTGCAAGAATTTCTCATATTTATTTTGACCTCGACAACAGCAACTGTCTAAACAATTGTAGAACTCTTCATAGATATCTACAATCGGAGAACTTGAGTCATTGCATCTATTTTTCTGGTGGTGGTTTTCACGTTCATGTATCTACAGAATACCCTAATTTTTTAATGAATAAGAAAGCAGCAACGTTCAACTCTGTTATGGAAATCGCAGATAAATTGGGACTTAAAGTGGGCATAAATGAGGATTCTGATATAGATGCTCATACCGTAGGAGACATTGCCCGCATTGTTAGAGTTCCCAATACGTATAACTTGAAGAGAAAACGTTTCTGTATTCCAATCTCAGAAACTGACCTTGAGAAATCTATAGAAGAAATCCATCAATTGGCACAACATCAGGTTCCCACCTGTTACATTTATGGGTTGCGAAGCTTAGATTTAAACCCTTATGATAGGGAACCTGTAGAAGAATACAGAATTCCCGCATTAGAAATATCTGATGAATCTATAGGTATTGATAACATCAATGTAGATAAATTTCCAGACTGTGTTAAAACTTTATTAACCAAAAAGAATATAAAGCACAGAGAGAGATTTGTAGTAATAACTTACTGTAAAGAGCTGGGGTTGCCCCTCCGAGATACGATTCTTCTATTGAAGAAACATCTTGACCCCATTACTTGGAACCATTGTGTCCATGAGGAGAGGCAACCCGTCTTTATCTACAGACGGGCCGACTTAGGCTTCCCAAAATGTGAAAAAATAAAAGAGGAAGGATTGTGCACAAAAAATTGTGGAGAAAGAAAGAATGAGTAAAATACAAAAAGGTATTGTTCAAGGTTCTTTGGTATTTGAAAAAATGAAAGAGATTCCTAATAATAAAATAGTAGAAAAAATTACAGATGAAGATTATAATCCTTTTGATGAAATAAAGAAATTAAAAACAAAGATTAATCAGCTTGAACGAAGAAACCATATGATTTTTAAGTATGTGAAACTTAGTTATAATAAAATAATTGTGCTGGAAGAGAAAGTCGAAAAACTGGAAAAAGAGAAAAATGGCAATTAAAGAAAAAGACTTCATGGAAACATTCTGCTCTTCATTCGAAATGTGGAGTTACAATAACAAATTATACGGTAGATTATGCGCCCATATCCTATTAGGACAAATTTTAAAACACATCAAAATTCCCTACGGGCCCATATATATAGACCCAAGAGTTTCTCTTTTCTTAATTCAACCCAGCGGTACTGGAAAGTCAGTTCCTTGGGACTTAATAAAGAGCGTCGGAGAAAAATGCTCCTTAAAAGTAACTGATATAGATGAAGCAACTGATGCAGCTTTAATCGGTTCAGAAGAGCCCGAAGAAGTTATAGACCCAGAAACAAGGACGAAAACTATCGTTCACAATGTCATAAAAGGCAAACTTTCAGAGAACGATATTCTTCATTATGATGAAGGTCAAATGCTTATCCGTAGAGGTCAGTACTCCCAAAATACTTTAGCTTGGTTCCAGAAAGCATTAAATCCCATTGGGTCTGGGCAAAACATTTGTACAAAAAACTTAGCACACAGCGAAATCACGATTGCTCCCACCTGCAGTTTACTTATAACTTCCCACGAAATCGAAAATGTTCTAGAAACAGTTTTGAACACTGGGTTCTTTCAGAGAATAGTTCTCTATCCGCGTTATGTGCCAGTTGCCGAAAGAAAAAATAATGAGTTTCTGCGGCACGATAGATTTGGAAAAGAAATCTCTACACCCCTTGATGTAGAAGCTCTTGCGGAGATGCTTTTTGAAGTTGCAAAAAATAATGCTGATTATAAAATAGATGTTGACCCCGCAGTTTACCCAATAGCAAAACAGTATATTGATTCTCGCTACCGTCTTATAGATACTGCAAATGAGAGGGTTAGAGAAATATTGGCGACGTTTATACCACGTTATGACAACTTGATGGATATCTTTGCGGTGCATCATTCATGTATGAATAGTAAAAAGAAGATAGACATCGAAGATATAAAGTACGGCGGAATGTTGTCTAATGAGTTGTTCCAAGAAGTTATGACTTGGGTTGAAGAAAACATAACCTTAGCGAAGCTATCTACAAGAGAGAAAGCTTACCTCGATAGATTCTACCAGATGTGGTTCTCTATGGAGAAAGATGAGTTCGGTTATGTTAATAAAATAGCGTTAATGAAAAAGTTTAATGAAAAATGGAAAATTACTTACCCAACATTGGTGAGGAATATTGAAAAATTCAAAGGATATGGAAAAGTTAAAGAAAGAGATGTCAACAATGCCAAATATATTAAAGTTGAAATTTAAAAATAGTGGAGGATTGAAACAATAGTAGATAAAAATAAAGTTATGGTAATGAGCGATGCGAGCTTAAACACAGGGTTTGGAAAAGTTCTACACAATATAGCTTACGGTTTAAGTGAATCTGGTCTAGAAACATTTTTCCTTGGCTGGGGATTTAAATATGAATCTTCAATTCCCAGAACAAACTATACTCTGCTGCCTTGCGGAAACGAACCCTTCGGTCAAGATGTTCTACCGTATTACATACAGCAAATAAAACCAGAAGTTTTGATTGTCCAAAGCGACACAAGGATGACTGCGTATATACCACAAATGCTGAAGCAACTTCCAGTTAAACCGGTTTTCGTGCACTATGTTGTCATAGATGGAAATACATGGCAAATTGATGGTAAAAATCATTGGCCCCTAAACTGGTCCCAGATAATTAAGGGAGCAGACAAAGTTGTTGCAATGAGTAAATTTGGTCAGTCAATTCTCAAAGATATGGGAATAGAATCAGAAGTTATCTATCACGGTGTAGACACAACACAGTTTCTACCAGTTTCACCAGAGCAAAGAAAATCTCTAAAGAAACAAGTTGGGCTCGGAGAGGATAAATTTGTTTTCCTTGGAGTATTCAAAAGCATGCAACGCAAAAACCCAGAAAAATATCTACAGGCTTTCAAAATTTTCCTAGAAAGCAAAGAATTGACACAGGCTGAAAAGGATAATTGTATTCTTGTTCTACATACACAACCACAACCTCAACAAGGAGGAGAATACGATCTTGTAGAACAATGCATAGATTCTGGGTTGCAACCTGGTAAAAATGTTATCTTTAGTGCTCAGGGGGTCCCAGCGGATAGAATGCAATTGATCTACCAGACTGCGGATGTTTTCATGCATTTAGGTACTATGGAGGGTTTCGGGATTCCTATTCTTGAAGCTATGTCTTGTGGTCTACCAATTATAGGTGTAGATAGTTGTACTATGCCAGAATTAATCGGTGACTGCGGTATACTATCTGAAGTTCCACGATACAAAAACAACCAAAAGATTAAATATGGTTCATACAACGGGGTTGAAGCGGAACAAGTCGATCCATGGGATGTTGCAAAACAGATGTTGAAACTCTATAAGAGTGAAGCATTACGCAAAGAATTGGGAACAAAAGCAACCGAGAAAGCTGTTAGAGAGTTTGATTGGACACTGATTCGCAAACAATGGGTAGAATACGTGGGTAAACTTGTGCTTAAAGCAGAGGACGTGCCCGCCGAGTGGGCCCGTCTGATGGAAGAAACGAAGGTCTAAGAATGACAGAAGATTTATTACAAAAAATGTTAGATATTCAACAAAAATTTCAACAGTCTACAGGGTTTGACCCAGAAGTTCACCAGATAGCCGCGGCATTAGCTGCGGAAGCTGGTGAATTATGGGGAGCCAGCGGCGGCAAGTGGTGGAAGAAAACAAAGAAACCCGATGAAGAAATAGATGAAGAACTTATGGATTGTTTCCACTTCTTCCTTGCAGCATGCTTGAAGAGAAACTTAAGCTCAAAAGAAATCTATGAAAGATATATAGAGAAGATGGAAATTAATATTCAACGTCAGAAGGATAACTATTAGGGTCACGTTTTTGAACCTGGTGAAATTGTGAGAAAAGCAGAACTTAAATTTAGAAAGATGCTTGAAGGTATAGACCCAGAATTCTCTGAGTTTATGCTTGAACAAGATTATAAACTTTTAGAGTTAGATGGGGTAACCTCAATTAACCCCTTTGAATTCAAGAAAAACTATTGGACTAAAAACACAGAAGATGTCACCATTAATGCAAATGCAAACGTAGGAAACACGGGAGATAAGAAATCTTTTTGCAATCTTACCGCGGAAATTGTGGCTCCCGTAAATAAATTATCAACTCTATATCTTTTCAGAAAATATGGTAATAGAATTCAAACTGGTAATGGCGACTCATTAGTAAAAAGTATAATGGATGGTTCAGTTTATTATCATAATAGCACTCTTTCTGATTTACCTTACTGTATCGGTTTAAGTACGTACCCACTAATTAGTGAAGGTCTAACTTTTGGTGCTCTTAAAAGTTCTCCGCCAAAACGACCGACAAGTTTCACCAATCAAGTTATCCGATGGGTTCAAATAGCGTCAAACCATTTTGCTGGTGCTACAGCACTGACAGATTTCATCCAAAACTATTCTTATTTTACATTACAGAACCCAGCTTATTCCGATAAAGAACGTGAAAACGATTTCCAAAACTTAATCCACGGGATTTCCGATGAAATCAGATATGCCGTGCAAAGCCCATTTGTCAACATATCTATATCCAGCCCAGACACAATGAGATTCTCAATGTCAAACTATCTATGGGGCGATCATAAGATAGAAGACATGATGGACGAAATAATGAAGAACCAGCTTCTTTACGCACGATTTATTGCAAGAGGTCAACTTGATAAAGGTAACCCAGTGGGTCTCCCATATAGATTCCCAATCACAACTGTAGTTGCAGATCCCTCTTTTGAAAAAGAATATCCTAACGAATGGCGCGAAATCTTAGAAAGCAATGCAAATCTTTGCCACCTAAACTTCTTTAATTCGTGGAATACTCCGTTGAAATCTCTCAGTATGTGTTGTAGATTATCCCCCTCTATAGAAGATTTGTTAAAACTTAACCTAAATCAGACCTTCGGTTCATTTCTACAGATTGGTTCCCACGGTGTTTGTAGTATAAATCTACCACGCATAGCGTATGAAACAAAAGATGAAGATAAGTTCATAGAACTCCTTAAAGTGAGAATGCAAGTGGCACACGACCTATTAAAGATTCATAGAGAAGAAATCTTACAGAAGCGTCGCTTAAAGTACAACTTCTTCTTTAATCATGGATATCTAAACTTGAAACGTCATTTCTTTAGCACTGTTGGTTTCATAGGATTAGCAAATGCTGTAGAAATTTTGGGTATGAAAATTACAGATGCTTCCGGTCTTAAGTTTGCTAAAAAAGTGCTAAGTTTCATGAAAGAAGAAACAGTTAGATACAGCCAAGAAGATGGTGTATTGTTTAACATTGAGGAAGTACCAGCAGAAAGCGCTTCAGGAACTCTAGCCCAAAAAGACAAAATCTTAGTTGGAGGGTCTTACCAATTTTACGATAGTCAGTTTGTTCCTCTCTCATACGATATTAGTTTAGTAAAACGTATAGAAATTGAAGGCGAATTACAAGAACATTGTACAGGTGGCAGCATTTCACATCTAAACTTAGATGGTCGCCCAGAACCAAAAGCTTTATATAAATTTACAGAAAATATATTACATAATTCAAAGCTACGTCAGTTTGCTTTCAACACAGGCTTCACAATTTGTAAAACAGGTCATAATTCAATGGGGGTTTATCCAAAATGTCCAGAATGCGGCGCAACCGACAATGAATACATAACCAGAATTGTTGGGTATTTCACTCCGGTTTCTGCTTGGAACAAAGCAAAACAATTAGAATTTAAATCAAGACGTTGGGAAAAATTATGATGAAACGATTTGTAGTTTATAGACCTCAACCACCAGAACATTATGTAAGAGAAGGATATGCCCTGCCAATTGACCAAATTCAAGTTGAAGGTATTGTTACTTCTAATGGCAAATGTATTATTGAATGGCAAACAGCCGTGAATTCAGTTGCAATTTTTGAGAATTTTGATGCTTTCATGAAAATTCATGGTCATCCAGAATATAAAACGATAATTAAGTGGTTAGACGAATAATGAAATACGAATTAAAATGTGAACATGACAATACAGTGCTTAAGCAAGAAGAAACTATAGCAGGTATAATTTACACCTGCTCAAAATGCCTTTGTGTCTATAGACTTATGATAGCTAAAAATGATAACAAATGTTGGGCTAAAAGATTTCCGAGGACAAAAAAATGAACATTAAAGGCGTTGCCAATCTCTCCTTAGTAGACTGGGATAATGAAGTCTGTGCCACCCTCTTTCTTGGTGGGTGCAACTTCCGTTGCGGTTGGTGCCAAAACTCCTCCTTAGTCGTTGACGAACAGCAAATCAATTCCATTCCAATAGCAGACATTCTACAACATATCGAAGGCTTAGGAAGTTACATAACTGGCATCTGTATCACTGGTGGTGAACCCACGTTGCACAATATAGAACCCCTATGTAGAGACATTAAAAACTTGGGATTAAAAGTAAAACTTGACACCAACGGTTCCCACGGAGAAGTAGCAGAAAAACTCCTAAGTGATAACCTCGTTGACTACTTAGCATTAGATATAAAAGCTCCCTTAACAGTTAAAGATTACTCTAAAACAACCTCAACTCAAATATCTATAGATACATTATCAACCATAATGCACCTTGTAGACTTTCTATTAAATAACAAATATGACTATGAGTTTAGAACCACCGTCGTTCCAACCCTGCATAATAAGCGAAGCATAGAACAAATCTGCAAATATGGTATAACGGGCGCACGAAAATACGTCATACAAAACTTCTGGAATTGCGGAAACCTAATTGACCCCGACTTATATAAAGTTAAACTTTTTCCACAGAAAAAGCTTGTAGAGTTTTCCAAAATAGCAGAACAGTATGTTGAAGAAGTAAAGATTCGCAACTTTAACCAGAATCTTTAAATATTCTTCTACCCTTTCTTATTTTTAAAGTGAAACTTATGATTATAGACGGCATGCGGGTAGAAGTAACACGATTTGATAATCTCTATGAACTTTTAAAAGTGGAGCAAACTCACTATATTTTAAAATTTGAGTTAAATAAGGACGATGCAATCTATTATATGATTGCCGATGGCCCAAGTTTTGCTTTGCTTGCTTTCTGTTTTGACAAAAATTTTACTCATGAAAACATAAAAATCGAAAATGGCAAAGCTATGGATTGCACAGAGTTAAACGGTACCACTATTGTAACTGTCAAAATTGAAGAGGATACCTTCTTAGAAAAAATCCTTGAATGCATCTATCCAGATGAAGAGAAACCTAAAAAGAAGTGGCGGTTCTTCTGAAAGTTACACTCATTAATCCCCCCGATCCTAACTCCATTGCGAAGGACTTAGACCCTTCCCTTGGGTTAATGTATCTATCTTCTTTTTTAAAAAATCATAATGTAGAATGTGAAATCTTAGATTTTGCGTTGCACGATAAATCCGAATGGTTATCCTTAATTAAATCTCATAAATCAGACCTTTATGGGCTAACTGTTTACTCTTCAAGTGTGTCTACAGCAGATATTATTAACAAATTAATCAAAAGTGTACATCCAGAGTCAAAGATAATTTGGGGTGCAACGCATGCCTCGTACGAATGGATATCCTCGTTTATATATTCTCCAGAATTAGACTTTATAGCACTTGGAGAAGGTGAGGAAACTCTTCTAGAACTCTGTAGAAACTCTGATGGAAACTATAATTCTATAGCTGGGTTAGCTAATAGAGATGGGCAAAGCATGTTCATTTCCAACTTGAGACCCCTAATAAAGAATATTGATGAGTTACCACTTCCAGATAGAACCATAGATTTGCATCAGTATACACGCAAAGTTGACGGGGTTCCCTCAACACCAATTATGACTTCTAGAGGATGTAGTTACAACTGTCTTTTTTGTTGCAGTAGATACTTCTGGAAATATCCACGGTTTCATAGTTTTGAACGAGTTAAAACCGAGTTGAACATTATTAAGGAGCAAGGTTTCAACGCTGTACATTGCTGGGATGACACTTTCACCCTCAACCATGAGAGACTCTATAAGATTTTAGATGAAATTAAAAGACTGAAGTTTACTTTTAGATGCAATGGCGACCTACGGTTAGATACAAAAGAAGTTCTACAGAAACTCTATGAGAGCGGATGTAGAGAATATGCTGTTGGTATAGAATCTGGAGATCAACAAGTGCTTAACGCTATCAATAAACGTACTACTGTAGAACGCAACAAACAAGTTATGAAATGGGCTAAAGAAGTGGGACTACCAATTAAAGCCTATCTAATGGTTGGTAATGTTGGAGAAACAATGGATTCTATTAAAAAAACTATAGATTTCATCAAACAAACTGGTCCGGAATATTATACTATCTCAAATTTTGTACCAATGCCAGGTTGTCAAATTTATTCTCAACCTGAAAAGTACGGTATTAAATTCAGAACCAAAAACTGGGATGAGTACTTTGTTGTAGGCAGGAAAAATCAAGGTGGTTGCGTCATAGATACCAAAGAAATGACAGCCGAGCAAATAGCTGAAGCCAGAGAAATGCTTATCGCAGAACTACCCAAACAAACTGGTAAATTGCAAGACTATTATAAAAAAGTGAGTTAATGTGAAGACAATTTTGTTGTGCGGCGGAAAAGGGTTAAGGTTGCCTGAAGAAACCTCAGAGCGCCCCAAACCCCTTGTAGAAATTGGTTCTCAGCCTATTTTAACCCATCTAATGAAAATCTACAGTCACTATAACTACAACGATTTCATAATCTGTCTAGGCTATAAAGGTTACATGATTAAAGACTATTTCCTTCATTTCTATGAACATATCAACAATATCTACATAGATTTAGAAACAGGAGAAAAACACATCTCCTCTTATAAAGAGCCGTGGAAGATAAATCTATTAGATACAGGCGAAAACACAGCAACCGCTGGTAGAATGCTTTTTGCCCAAGAATTTCTAAACCCCGCAGAGCCATTCATGATGAACTATTCCGATGGTCTATCAAATGTAAACATCCGTGAAGTTGTAAACTTTCACAATAAACATAAAAAACTAGCCACCTTTGTAGCTGTAAACAACCCAAGTAAATTTGGTACAGTTTCACTTTCTAAAAATGGAACTGTAGAAAAATTCGGAGAAAAAGTCCAAGACGGATCCTACATCAACGGTGGATTCTTCGTTCTACAAACCGAAGTCTTTAAATATATAAAAGACTCTAAGACAAGTTGGGAATTTGACGTTCTTCCAGAACTTGTCAGAGACCATCAGTTGATGGCTTACAAGTATGACGGGTTCTGGAAATGCATGGATTCCTTGAAAGATAAAATTGAACTTGAAGAAATGTGGAATTCTGGTAAGGCGGCCTGGAAAGTATGGTAAGAAAATTAGATAATTCGGGTATTCAAAAATTCTATTTTGTTTCTGATAAACTTTATTCTTTTAGTTGGAAACTTCGTAAAAAAGTCCTAATAAATTTACTGGATATTTATTCTATATAATATTAAAACATACCTATTTATATGCATGCTTTACTAAAAAGGGTTGTTATTTTGTTGCATACCAATTTACTTTTTTGGATCATAATAAAGACAAAGTTAATTAATAGTTGGAAGGTATGGTAAATGAAAGAAATTAAATTATTAATTGGTGAAGATATAATTCAAGCTATTGTAGATGCTTTTTATGCAGTAGATGAAGAACCCATAACTATTTCTGGTAATGGTGTAAGAATTATCTTAATGAAAGATAGATTTGATGAAATTGTATCTTTCAACCCAAAAAGTGTAATTGAGGTTAAATATGCGTGTCGCTGATTACATCTTTAAATATCTAAACGAAGAAGCTAAAGTAGACACCATTTTCATGGTTACTGGTGGTGGTGCCATGTTCCTCAATGATGCTATAGGCCAAACCAAAAATCTTAAATATATCTGCTGCCACCATGAACAAGCAGCCACAATGGCAGCTTCCGCCTACAGTCGTTATACTGGTAAACTCGGGGTTTGTGTTGTCACCACGGGGTGTGGTGGAACTAACACTTTAACTGGAGTTCTCGGTGCCTACCAAGACAGAATTCCCATGCTGATTATCTCTGGTCAATCTAAAGTTTCTGAGTGTACTTATTTCAGAGAAGATAACGAACTTAGACAGTTAGGAGTACAAGAAGTAGATATTTCTAAATTAGTAAAATCAATAACTATTGCATCTTTTACTATTGAAAAAACAGAAAATGTAAAAGAATATCTAACATGGTCTATAGAAAAAGCTTTTGAATATCAAGGACCAGTTTGGATAGATGTCCCTATAAATATTCAAGGTGAAGAAATTGCTTGATAAAGAAAGTATTGAAAAGTTAAAACTATTTCTTTTAAATTCAAAACGTCCAATACTACTTGTGGGTCATGGTGTAGAATTAGGTAATGCACAACGAAGACTTATACAGCTTCTTCAATGTTATCAAATTCCAGTTGTTTGGTCCCAAGGCGGAATTAATGTGCTACCTTCAACTCATCCTTTAAATATTGGTAAAATTGGAACCAAAGGTTCTAGAGCAGGAAACTTTGCTGTACAAAACGCAGACTTAATAATATCTATAGGTTCTAGACTTTCTGTAAGTACTACTGGTCAGAACTATGAATTATTTGGTAGAGAAGCAAAACTTATAGTTTTAGATACTGACAACGTTGAACATACGAAAAATACCGTAAAGATTGATTTATTTATTGAGGCAGATGCTAATGACATATTATATACAATACATCATCATATCTATGATAGTAACGGTCCTAATTGTTCCGAATGGGTTCAAAAATGTCAACATTGGAAAGAAATCTTTCCCGTTTACCAACCAGAGTTCTCAAAGACTGATAAAGTAAACATGTATTATTTCATAGAAGAATTGTCAAATCAGTTACGAGAAAACGATGTAGTTGTCGCAGACGCAGGCTCTGCTATGTTTGTTACTTCACAGGGGCTCCGCTTCGGAGAAACCAACAAAGTTATCTTAAGTCACGCGCAAGCCGAAATGGGTTTCACAATACCAGCCTGTATAGGTGTAGCCTGCGCAAAACAAGGAGACGTAATTGGTATCACTGGCGACGGCAGTTTCCAGATGAACATTCAAGAGTTGCAAACTATAAAGCATCACAATTTACCGATTAAACTTTTTGTGTGGAATAATGAAGGATATCTTTCTCAGAGACATACACAGATGTCTTACTTCGGTAGATTAACTGGAGCAGATGCATCCTCGGGAGTCAGCTTCCCAGATTTACAAAAGATTGCTTATGCCTATGGAATCCCATATGTTGAAGCTGCTTCCAGCACTTATTTGCCTTTTACTATAGAATACACTTTATCTAAACCAGGACCAGTTATCTGTGAGATTCAATGCTTAAAAGAGCAAGACATTTTAACTATTAAATCTAAACAAGTTGACGGTAAATTTGTTTCTATGCCTCTTGAAGATATGTATCCTTATTTAGACCGAAAGATTTTTATGGAAGAGATGGTTATTAAACCTCTAGAGTGTTCGTTAAAGTGAGAATAGCAATTTTAGGTTCATCGGGTCACGTTGCAAATAATCTTTTTAGAAGTTTTAGAGATAATAAAGATTTCGTCTATCAATTTTCTAGAGAATCTATAGAAGATCCATACGATATAAATAGTATGTATAATGTTCGTTCATATAATGAACTTTATTATTGTAATTATGATGCTATAATAAATTGTGTTGGTTTTGGAAACCCAGCCTCGGTAGAAACTGCGGGTGCTGAAATTTTTAGAGTAACCGAAAAATATGACAATATGTGTATAGATTATCTAAAAATTCATCCATCTACGAAATATGTCTATATTAGTAGTGGCGTTGCCAATAATAGAATAGATACATCCAATCTATATCAATTATCTAAAATTTATACAGAAACAAAACATAGAACCCTACCAGAGTTAAATATTATAGATATTAGACTCTACTCATTTTTTACAAGATTCTCAAATTTGGAAGATTCTTTCTTCATGTCACAACTCATAAAATCTATAAAGAATAAAACAGAGTTTGTGACAGACGAAGCTTTGATGTGGCGTGACTACATTAATCCGAAAGACTTATATTCGTTGATACAGCTATGCTTACAAGAAGAGAAAATTAACGGTTGGTTTAATACTTTCAGCCTTAAACCAGTAGAGAAGTTTGAAATTTTAGAATACTTCCAAAATAAGTATAACTTGCGCGTCAAGTTTGTACCCAAGCACACTGGTTTCAGTTCTTCAAATGACTCTTCATATTTTGCAAAGGGAACTGATGGGGTAAAACAGGGTTATAAACCAACATATACTTCTATAGATACTATCAAAGAAGAATCGGAGTTTTTATTAAATGGAACAACTTGAAATTTTTAGAAATAAAAAAATTCTTATAACCGGAACATCTGGTTTTAAGGGATCTTATCTTGCTTTATGGCTTAATATGCATGGAGCTAAAGTTAATGGATTTTCATTAGAACCACCAACAGATCCCAATATATTTGAATCTTTAAAATTAAAAAAGTATATTACACAATATTATGGTGATGTACGTGATAAAATTAGGTTTGAAACCATAATAGAAGAAACTCAACCAGAATATGTTTTTCATCTTGCGGCGCAACCTATTGTTAAAACTTCATATGAAAATCCAACAATGACATTTGAAACTAATATTTTAGGTACCTTAAATTTAATGGAAATTTGTAAAAACCATAATTCTATAAAATCCATAGTTGTCGTTACCAGTGATAAAGTTTATAAGGATAAATACCCATATATTTATTCAGAGGATTCGGAGTTAGGGGCAAATAGTGATCCTTATTCCACAAGTAAAGTTTGTTCGGAGTTTGTAGTTGAATCTTATAAAAAAGTTTTTAAAGAGAAGGGTATTGCTTTAGCTACAGTTCGCGCGGGTAATGTTATTGGGGGAGGAGATTGGGGAACTAATAGAATTATTACATGTATTATTGATTCTTTAATTAAGAATTATGAATTAGGTATATATTCACCCAAAGCTATTAGACCATGGCAATCTATATTTGATTGTATTTACGGTTATATGCTCGTATCGGCAAATTTAAAAACAGAATCTTGGAATTTTGGACCAAAATCTATAAATTCTATAACTGTAGAAGAGTTAGTTAATAAACTTATGAAAATGTGGGGTTCTGGTAATTATTCTATTATAGATAAAAATTTTGAAGAAACAAATTATTTAAAATTAGATTGTGAAAAGGCAAATAGAGAATTAAATTGGTATCCAAAATATGATATAAATGAAATTTTAAATAAAACAGTTTCTTGGTATAAAAATTTCTATAATAATCAAAATATGTATAAATTTACATTGGAGCAAATTAAAGAATATGAAAAGAAGTAAAAAAGATAGGTTACCAATGAAATGTTTGGAATGTGGTAAGATTATTTACTTAACTCCTTATCTTAGTAAAATTAGGAAATATTGTTCTTCAAAATGTTCTGATAAAAATTTGATAAGAAGGAAAAAAATGGGAGAAAAAATGTCAATAGTCAAAACTGGAACTAAGATGAGTGAAGAATGTAAATTAAAGCATTCACAATATAGGGGTTGGAAGCACACCGAAGAATCAAAAGAAAAATGTAGACAAGCACGATTACATCAGACATTTAAAAAATTTTCGAATATAGAAAAACTTATAAAGGAAGAAATTCTAAAAAGAAACTTGCCCTTTGAACATAATAAAGAAGTTTTGTGTTGTATACCAGATTTTTCTAACAAGAAATATAAAATAGCAATTTTTTGTGATGGTACTTATTGGCATTCAGATCCAGAAAAATATTCTATAGATAAATTAAGTAAAATACAAATACATAATATGTCTTATGATATAAAAAATAATGAAGCATTAAATAAGGAAGGATATAAAGTTTTGAGATTTTGGGAAAGAGAAATAAATGAGTCTCCACAAAAATGTGTAGATTCAATGGAAAGAGAATTATTAATAAGAGGGTATATAAATGAGTAGAATACTATTATCGGGAATAACTGGCTTCGTATCTGGAGAATTAATACCAAATCTAATAGATAGAGGTCATGAAATCTATGGTATTTCAAGATATGTTACTGGTAGAGTTGCACCAATAAATTCAATACCAACATATTTTGCTGATCTAAGAGATGGGTTTACCATAAGAAAAATAGTCCGTGATGTACAACCAGACAAAGTTATACATGTTGGTGCATTATCTAGAGTTTCAGAATCATACGATCATCCACAAGAATTTGTTGAAGCAAATCTTCAAGGTACAATAAATCTTGCAGAGGCCTGTCTTAGAGAATGTCATAATTTTAAGCAATTTCTTTTTGCAGCTACAAGTGAAATGTTTGGTAATAATGGATTTGAAATTCAAAAAGAAACAAATCCAAGGAATCCAGCATCTCCTTATGCAGTAAGTAAAGTTGCTTGCGAGAACTATCTTAATTATATGAGGGAAGCTTATAACTTTCCATCGACAATTTTAATTCCATATAATACCTACGGACGTAAAAAAGACTTCCATTTCTTTGTAGAACGTACAATAACTCAAATGTTGACAAAAAACAAAGTTTCCTTAATAGATCCCGAACCAATAAGAGATTGGATGTTCATTAAAGATCATGCTAATGCATATCTAACATGTTTAGAAAATGAAAAGGCAATAGGCGAAACATTTAATTTCTGTACAGGAACTGGCATGTCTATTAAAGAAACAGCAGAATTAATTGCAAAATTAACCGACTTTAAAGGAGAAATTATTTGGAATTCTGGTCCAAAACGTCCAACAGAAAGTAAAGTTATTATAGGGAATAATGATAAATCTAAAAAAATTCTTAATTGGACGCCAAAATATACTCTTGAAAAAGGTCTAAAATTAACTATAGAAAACTTACGAGAAGAAGTTCTATGAGTATACCAATACAAATTTTCAAAATTAAACAAGTAGACTATGAAAAACTTGAGAAACCCAAAACCTCTATAGTACTCTGTACTTTTAGAGAACACCCAAAATTTGAACTTCTATATGAAAGTCTATCACACCAAACTCTAAAAAACTTCGAACTTGTTATAGCTGACTACCTCTGTGAAACCCGTAGAGAATTAATACAAAAGTTGTCACGAAAATATGGTATTCCCACAGTCCACGTTCCTCGTGATAAATACGGTGTGAAAGCTTTCAATGTTGGCATCGCAAACTCCTCTGGTGAATACATGATTCACATCAATGACGCCAACTACTTCCATAATCGTTTCATAGAGAAACATCTAATTACAGCTATGAATAACTTCTTAAGTTTGGGAACTCGTTATTTCATCTATAATATTGACTTCCCAATTGAAAAACATCTAACAGCTTCTATAGAAATCCCAGAAAACTTAGACAAAGATACATCATTTCTGATAAATCAGCAAAGCAATGGAATTAAAGATTATCTGCATTTAAACTTTGGAGAACATAAACTTACAAGTCCCCAAGACTTTAGGATGTTAGGACTACCACCGAAGTTTATCATAGATAACAATTATATTATTGAAGCCGCACCTGGTTGGAGTTACGGGGGAAACATTTGTGGTCCGACAGAACTCTTTTTAAAAATCAATGGGTTTGACGAAGCGTTTGATAATGGTTATGGTTGGTCTGATTGTAATCTTGGAGTAAGAGCATTCAACGCAGGTTACAAGTCATATATGAACATTTCCAATTGGAGTCTTGAAATACACGATAACGACCATGACAGTGTTTACAATCTGCTTCCAGATTATGAATCTAAAGAAGCATCTAACCACAATTGGAAGCTCTATGAAGAAGCTTGCGACAAAAAACTTACAGCTGTTAACCCCCACATGGATTTGCGTAAAATAAGAGAAGAAACTTTAAAAGGTAATTTAAAATGAGTTTAGAAGAATGGTATAATGAAAATCCTTCCATGAAGCAGGATTTAAAAATTTTATACGAAATGGTTCATTTCAATAAACCAAGACAAATTGTTGAGATAGGTACTGGTCATTCTACAATGACTATGGCATATGCTCTAAAATGTTTTATGATGGATGTAAAAATACTTACTACAGATATTGATAAAGTTCGTGTAGAATATTTTATGAAAAAAATAGATAGTGCAGACTTATCAAATTACTGTATATTGCATACAAAGGATTCTATTGAATTTTTAAATGAAATAAACTTTATATCAAGTTATATTGAGAAAATCGTAGATATGATTTTTATAGATTCTGCTCATGAATACCAGAAAACTTTAGATGAAATTATTGCAGCTAATAATATTTTATCCTCAAAAGGATTTATATTTATTCATGACACCACAAATGGGTTTGTGTTAGCGGCAATTAAAAAATTCCTTGAAAATAATAATTTGTATATATATTCCAATTTTCCAACGCAGTGCGGTTTGGGAGTTTTAAAAAGAAAATGATAACTAAATTAGAATCCTTAATAAAAGAATATAACGAATCCTACGAATCCAGAGGTATGACTTTAGATGCTCATACCATGTATAATTTTATAATTGATAGAAATCTGAAGAAAATCTTAGAAATTGGTGTCCTCCACGGTTCCACCACGAGATTTCTCGCTTTAGCAGTTTCACAACTTAAAGACGCCAGCTTAACAAGCGTTGACATCGAAAATCAATGTCTAGAAGAAGCAAAGCAGAAGCTTGAAAGTGACGGAACCTTAGCAGGCGTAAACTTTGTTTGTTCCGACTCAGTAAAGTTTCTTAGCGACCAACTCTTAGATTCATGGGATCTAATTTTTATAGATACAGATCACACCTTAAAGCAAACTATAGCTGAAGTTTTCTTGGCAGGACTGGTTGTAAAACAAAATGGTGGTCACATCTTTTTACATGATGCACACATGCCAGATGTTATGACAGCCATTAGAGTTTTCTCAGAATATAATAAAGGTCAATGTAGTATGACAGTTTTCAAAACCGAATCTGGTTTAGTTTTAATTCAAATGGAGAAAAAATAAAATGAGGATAGCATACGTAAGTACTTATAGATGTTCTTGTGGTGTAGGGATTTACCTAGAGGAATTGGCAAACTCAGAATCAAAACTTGCAGAAGTTAAAGTTTTTGCAGAAAAACTTATTCCTCCTCAGGTAGAGAATCCTCCGTTAGACCCAACAATAAATGTAGACTATGAACGTTGCTGGTTACGAGGAGAAGGTTATACTACTTTACAAGAAAAAATATTAGAATATAAACCAGATGTTTGCCACATACAATTTGTGGCTGGAATTTTTGGCAGCCTTGACTATGAATTAAATAGTCCTTTCCAAAAATTCTGTAAAGCTCTACGAGACGCAAATATACAAATCGTTATGACTCTACATGATATTCCACAACATATGCCACAACAAACCAACCTTGGTAAATGGTATAAAAACCTTAATGCAAAATTCATCATTATGAATATAGAAATGTCCGCAGGACTGCGAGAATGGGAACCAAGTTTAGATATCAATTTGATTCCTTTGGGAACCCCGATGTTTACTCCTATAGATAAACTGGAAGCGCGTAAAAAACTTGGGTTAAAAGAAGAAGATTTTATTATGACTCAAGTTGGTTTCTACGGAATAGACAAAGGAATGCTTGATATTGTCAAAGCTGTTCCAAATGTTAACATTCCCAACTTTAAGCTTGCTTTTGCTGGTGGTTTCCACCCATTAGCTTCACCTGTGCACAAACCCCATGTCTTAGAATGTATGAAGTTTGCTATACAAAATAAAATCACAAACAAAGTAATCTTTGTAAATAAAATTCTACCAGAAGATGAAATCAATCTATGGGCTTCCGCCTCAGATTTCTTAATTCTTAATCAACAAATGGTATTTGGAAGTTCTACCTCAGCATCTGCTCATAGAATTCTCTGCGCGGGTAAGCCGGTTATTATGAGTCAATCCCCAAAATTGTCAGAGTTTCTTAACGGTATACATTGCGTGAAAACTTCTACTGAACAAATCTCCGAAAATGTTAATAAGTTGTATTTGGATAAAGTTCTACAAGAAAAGATTTCAAAAAATGCGTTAGAATATGGCAAGAAAACATCTTTCGATGTTATTGCTTTAAAGCATATGGAGGTTTACAAAAAATGAAACTATATCAAACATTAAATATGTTCAACGAAGAAGGAGTTATCATCTCCGAAACCATTTCAGACGATACCGAATACCACTTCTTTATTAACGGTAAGGAAATAAATCTATGATCCGATTTGGCAGTTTAGACTTTCACGATGAGGAGAAGCAAGCTATAGAAGACGTTATCTCTCAAAAAGAACCCCAATTAACAATGGGTAAGAAAGTCTATGAGTTCGAGCAAAGTTTTGCTAAATGGCTCGGTGTAAAACATGCTGTAATGGTTAACAGCGGTACTTCAGCACTCATGGTAGCTTTACAAGCCGACAATGAAGTTGGTGGACATGATTTAATTACATCGGCCCTAACTTATCCAGCAGATTGGAATGCTCTACGAACCACAAGCACTCCCTTTAATGTTCAAGATGTAGGAAATGATTTAGTAGTGCATGAAAATAAACATTCTGTAAAAGACCATCTTGCAGTACATTTACTGGGTAAACCTTGTAGAGTAAACGCAATTATAGAAGACTGTGCAGAAGCCTTAGGTTCTTCTATTAATGGTAAAAAATTAGGTTCCTTCGGACTTTTAAGTGTCTTTTCATTATATGTTGCGCATGCTATTAATACTATTGAAGGTGGAATGGTAGCTACAAACAACGATAAATTGTACGATATTTGTAGAAGTCTGCGAGATAATGGTAGAATCTGCACCTGCCCAGTTTGTACCTTAAAATCTACTGGTGTTTGTACAAAACGTTATTCTTCAGAATCTATAGAACGAAGATGGGAAGTCGGAACAAGCGTTGGATACAACTATAAACCTACAGAAATTCAAGGAGCACTAGGACTGGTAAAAATGAAGCACGTAGATGAAATTTGTAAAAGAAGAAATGAAATCTTCCTAAGATACAGTGATGCTTTCAAAAACTTTAAACAGGAGTCTGACGAATATATAGTCTCTATAGCCTACCCAGTAGAAGTAAAAGACCCACAGAAAACTATAGCTAAACTCGAAAAAGATGGTATCGAATGTCGCGGCATGTTCCCAGCTTATAGTTCTTTCCAGAAAAATGCTTATAGAATCAACCAAACCCACATTTTGCTACCCCTCCAGCAAGAAATGACAGATAAAGATGTCGATTACGTGATTGAGAGTGTGAAAAAATGTCAATAACTGATGGAATTATTATATGCACATTTAAAGCATTTGAACCTTTAGAGCCAGGAGATATGGTTAAATCTCATTATAAACAAGTAAAAAAAATAACAAAAAAAGATAAACTGAGTGAAATTATTGGTATCGTTGATTCATTCCTTAATATATTTCCTATAGAAAAAGGAAATGATGTTCATATACAAGTTTTTGGTCGCTGTAAAGTTAACAAAGATATGGAAGATATAATATTATGTCATTAAGTATTATAGTTCCCGCGTGGAATCATTGGCAAACAACAGCAAATTGCTTAGCCTCAATTTTTAAAAGTAAAATACTCATACCCTATAAAGTTATCGTAATCAATGACAATTCTACAGACTATACGGCAAAGCTTCTACAAACTATAGGTCAAGAAGGCTATCCAATAACTTTACTAACAAATGACGAAAATAAAGGTTATCTTGGTTCTACAAACATGGCTCTAAAAATTGTAAACTCTACCTATATTTTATTTTTGAATAACGATGTTATATTAGACAAAAATTGCATAAAAGAGCTTATAGAGGTCTATAGACAGCACCCAGATATCGGTATTCTTGGTGCCACCCAACTTGATGTTAACAGAAATGAATTGTATCCATTAAAGTTTTTCTTAAGAGGAGAAAAAGCAACCATTCGAGATCATATCATAGCAACCAATATTCCAGAAAATCTAAGAGAAGCGGATGTAGCTTATTGTGATGATGTACACTTCGCGTGTTCGTTAACAACTAAAGAAGTTATAGATAAGATAGGCGGTCAACTTGACCCAGATTTCGGACTTGGTAATTACGACCAGGAAAGTGCCTGTTGTGCTGTTAAAGAACAAGGCTACCAAATTGCAGTTGCTCCACGGGCAAAATTTGTTCATCTCTGTTCAGTCTCTGTTCGAGATAAAATCTCAGAATATTCCTTATTGCTTGATAAAAACCGTGAACTCTTCTTTAAAAAATGGGGTCAGAAACTTAAGGAGAATAAAATCTAATGAAGAAACTTAGTATAATTATCTGTGGTTGGAACAACTGGAAGTACACAGCAAAATGTCTATCTCATATTTTCAAGTCTACATATAGTAAAGAAAACTATGATATTATCTTTATAGACAACGCTTCATCCGACAAGACAGAAATTCTCCTTACTTATTTAGTCGAACAAGGAGAACCCATAGTCTACCTAAAACAAAAAGAAAACATGGGATTTGTTAAAGGTAATAACATAGGTTGGAAAGTTGCACAAACACCCTATGTGTTACTACTAAACAATGATGCCTTCGTACAAGAAAAATGCATAGAATCTATGATGGAAATTATAGAATCTGACCAAAAAATTGGTGCTGTCGGAGCTATAGAATACACTTTAGATGGAATTCCTACTAAAGGAGATAAACCCTTCATCTTTTTTAAACCAAAAGTCTTATTAGACCCAGAACTTAAATCTTTAGAAGAACTTGGTTATAAAGATATGCCAAAATTTGTAGATGTAGACATCGTTGGTAGCGCCTGCTCAATAGTTCGTAAGGACGCCTTAAAAGGTAAAGATATTTTTGATGAAAGATATCATCCCGCACACTATGACCAAGAAGATGCTTGGATGCAAATAAAACATGTTAACGGATATAGAATTGTCATGCCAGTATATGGTGTAGTTTTCAAGCATAAAATCGCCGCAACTACAAGTCAGAACTTGAAACTCTATGAAGAAGTTTTAAAAGTAAATAAACAAAAATTCTTAGATAAATGGTTAACTGAGGTTAAACAATGAGTGGTAATAACGCAGAATGGATTAAACGCAGAAAAGAACTTTTAAGTAACATAAAGAAATTTAAGTCAGAAGGAGATAGATTAAGTAAAACTACCCAAATTAACTATATGCATAATGCTATGCATGAATCCGTAGTAGGTTTCTCTGGATGGTTAAATGGTTGGATTTCTACAGAATTAACAAAGAAAATCAAGGTTGATGAACAATCAATTCCAATTTTGACAGATAAAGAATTAGATGATTTCTTCATGAGATATCAAGACATCGCCACCAAATTCATAGAGTTAGACATTGAAATCACAGATAGTATCACTAAGAAAGCAAAAAAGAAAACCATCTTCAACAAATTCGAAATTAAAGATACTTCTTCACGGATGGTTGTTTAATTGAAGGTTGCACTTGTAAGTACACTTGGAGTTAAATGTGGGATTTCAACCTATAGTACATACCTTGGAGATGAACTTAATAAACTTACAAATGTTTTTGTAACTGGGTTAGCTGAATTTCCATTTCCAGATGATAGAGCTATAGATACTTTTAAACCCTCCTTTCCTTATTATAATTGCTGGCAACGTTCAGAACCATATAAAAATTTAATAGAAGAATCTAAGAAGTTTGATTATGACATCTATCATATACAACATCAATTTGGATTGTTTTCAAATGAGCAAGATACAATAGAACTTTATGAAAAATGTAAGAAGCCTATTATCACAACTTTACATGATGTAGTACAACCAGATCCTAGAATGAGTAGATATTTTTCCTCGATTATAGAAAACTCTTCTAAACTTATAGTTCATACAAAAACTTGCTATGATTTACTACAGCAATGGAATTGTCCAACTTCTAAAATAGAATTAATACCACATGGCACAAAACTTATAGATGTTCCAGACAAATTAGAAGCCCGAAGAGTTCTACAGATTCCAGAAAAAGCCAAAGTTATACTTTCGTGGGGATTTATTTGGGAATCCAAAGGTATCCTAGATTTAGTTAAAATTTTAACTGAAGTTAAAAAAGTATACCCAGAAACAATCTTAGTACACGCAGGTGGCGTTCACCCAATAATTCAAGGTTCATCATATCTACAAAATATCTTTAAAACAGCTCTTAAAGATGGGTTAACACCTAAAGATTTAATTGTTACAGGTTGGCTTGCCGAAGATAAAGTTCCTCTCTATTTCAGTGCTTCAGATTTAATAGTTTTAAACTATATGCGTGGTTCTGCAAGTGCAAGCGGTGCAGCCCACAGAGCAATGGCAGCTCATAGACCTTTGGTTGGAACTGATGATCCATGCCTAAATGGGGATATACCAAGATATATTGTTCCTCGTTTTGATATAAATGCCCTGAAAGATGGGATAGTCAAAGTTCTATCTGATGAAGTTCTACAGAAATCTTTAGTTGAGCAAGCTGATAAAGTTGCACAAGAAACCTCTTGGAGTAATACTGCTAAAAAACATTTAGCAGTTTACTCATCTAGTTATTAATAATGGCAAACCACCAGATATAGCAGCCATTTTTTGTAAAATATTCCTCTTATCTTCAGCAGCTTGAACAGGATAATTCATTATAGGTACAGGAATTCTTTTTTGAGCTTGGTCTGTAAATAAACATTTACTTGTTAATGTATTACCAGACCAATTATGTTCTAAATCTATTAATTCAAAATTAGAATTGATATCCTCAGAATTTATAATTACTGGATATCTTGTTCCTATAACATAAGGTCTCGTAATTGCAGTTATATCTATTTGAGTTGTAGGACTTTGATTTATACTTAATTTTGTATCTCCAGTATTTTTAGCATATAAAGAATTATTAATATTATCATCATTAATAATTTCAGTTCTTAAACCATAGGCATTTATAGAATTACTACCACTGGTATGATATTGAAATTTTGTTCCAAAATAAAGTCCATCAACATCAATTTCTTTAGTACTTGAACTATTTGCATATGCAAAAGAAACGGATGTTATATTATACCAATCTGGATTACCTATTCTTTCCCATTTATAAGAACCAGTTGTCGTATTATAACTACCAGTTATACTTATTCCTTCATAAGCTGCACCCAAATTAATGGTATACTCATACCATGTTAATACACCACTATTATTTTGGGATTCTAAAACACATGCAAAATAATCATTCCATCCATTTGTATGTAAATTTACAAATAACGGAGTACTCAATCCAGTGGTAGGCATACAAAGATAAAAATGCAATATATCTCCGCTGTTTAATGATAACGTATTTGGAAGCGTTTTTATAAACCTTAATGCACTATATGTAACAGGAGCAGATCCTGTTTGAGTATAAATAAAGGAACTTCCAGTAGCACTACCTATAGAATAAGAAACTACATGGACTGATTTATTTATACCAGAACCAGTTAATCTCCCTTCCCATCCAGTAAGGTTTGTCTCAGTCCAACTATCGTGACTCATTGGTATGTCTGAACCCGATATTGAAGATGAATCTCTAACACCAAAAACATAATAATCATTTTTTATATCGGCTAAATCTTTGACATATTTATAACTTAGTATATCTACTCCTTCCTCAAATGTTGTAGTAGAATCCAAATAAGACTGCCTTGGAAACCAATGTAAATTACTTCCAGTATCAGTATAGTAATCTTTATTATCAAAATCTGAAATTTCTGTTAAACCATCAAAACACGATGTGTTATCTTGTACAAATTCATATATGTCGGATGAACCACTAATAAAAGTATTTGTAGATGCTAACCCAGCAGCATTTTTCAAGGAAACTGCACTTTCATACAAAGAACCTGTATACATTCTACGTTGTAATATTCTTTCTAAAGGCTCTCCCAAATCTCTACCAGTAAAAGTTCTATAACAGCCAGATTCAGAATAAGAAACTTCTTTTGTATCAATTCTACCAGTAAACATTTCCGAGGTTTGTGGTGTTAATCCAGAACCAGTATATCCAAACCACATTTTAACAGTATCGAAAACTTCTATATCTTTAAAGGCATTGCCTGTAATAAATCCACTCGCATTGCTACCAGTATCAACAATTGTAATTTCAAAACTTCCCAGTGCCGTAGTTAATCCTGGTTTTACCCTAAAAGATATAAGTTCATTATTAATATAGCCATATCCAAATCCACGACGTTTGGTAGAACCACTCCAAAATTCGATTTTATAAACTGGAGTATACATCATTAAACTCAAAGTATTTCCACAGCCTCTAAACTAAACTTTCTTTCCATTGGATTTGTACCGGAATCTTTAAAATTTATATTATAAAATAATATTGTAACTTTAGAAATTCCAGTCTCCAATGGATAAGTATATGTTAAAGAACCCGTAGTATTTTCTAATGCACTTATATAAGATGTTCCACCACCAACAGTAATTGTACCATCCAAAGTAAATTCTCTATTAGAAGTTCCAAACCTTTGAATAATATCCTTGTTAGCTCCAGGAAGTTTAATTATAGACATTTTTGTAGACTGTTTAACAGTTATAGTTTGAATACATCCATAAGAAAACTCTGTTCCTGAAGAATTTTTTATTATTGTTACCATTATTATGAAACTCCTCTTCTTCTTTTTTCAACAAGCATTCTTTTAGCCATTGCATCTAACATGTTATCAACACCTATGTTTGATGATATAGCACCTGTAGTCATATTAATGTTAACTACATTAAAATTTGATCCTCCGGCTGGAACAACAGTTTCATTTTTATGTAATAAATATGCACCAGTTGCTGGTATTGTACCACCTTTTTGATATGAAGGTAAAGACATGTATGATGCCGAAACAGCAGATGCTCCTGCTGCACCCGCAGCTAATAATCCCATTGCTGCTGGGTTACCTGCAACTGTTTGTAAAGTAGCATATGCACCGGCTACCTTCATTGTTGATGCCGCTTCCGCCAAATTCACTGTAGTTTTCGCAGCAGAAACCATAGAAGATATTACAATAGCGGTTCTATACATATCCACGGCGGTTGTTGCAATTCTCATAGCTGCACTAATAGCATAAACATATCCTAAAAATTCTTTTACTTGTTGATTATTTCCCAAAAGATTCGTGTTTAAAATGGATATGCTTCTACCCATCAACATTAAATCCCAAGAAACACTGCGAATCGGGGAAATTTGGTTTCTTAGTTCATTAGAATACTCTTCAGCATCTTCTTTAGATTGCCCCCATACACTTTTGGTAGTTCTACCTAATGTTAAAGTTTCTTTTTTAGCTTCTTCGGTACCAGTATTATCAAAGGAGGAAGTAATATCAATATTTATAGTAAGACTTTCTCCTAATCCTCCAACACCACTGGTACCTTTACTTATTGATTGTCCTTCGGATGACGTACCCATTGCCATTTAATTTTTACCCCCGAAACTTTGATTCAGCAATTAATCTTCTATTTTCCTCATCTTGCTGCTGTTTTAATTCATTATCTATAATAATGAATTTCTGGATCTTTTTAGATTCCTCTTTTTCAAGCTGGCTCGGCAAGCAATGGAAAGTTTTACAGAGCTGGTAAGAAATAACATCAAAATCTGCTGTTTCTCCACCGGCCAGCGAATTTATAAATTTTGTGTATCTACGTTTGAAACAAGATTAATATTCTGTGTAATCTGGAAGAGTCTTTCTCCAAGTTGACCATCAATGCTGCGCACCTCTTCAATCTTGAAAGACGCGGCTGTTTCATTTTCATACTTGAAAACAGTCTTTAAAAAGAATTGCTCATTAAAATGGACATTATTAAATGTTATAACGGAATTCATTGGGTTCACCACAGAACACTCACTTGTCAAAGTGTTCTTTTCACCCCAAGTCCACTTTCTAAAAGCAAATTTAGTTCCACTACCAGATGGAATTTCTGTAATATAATATTCTCCTTGTTTACTTAAATTGTATGTTTCTTTCATTTTTTATCCTCCACGGATTTATATTTTTATCTTTTCTCAAGATTTTTTAAAAAATTAAAAAAGATGGAAGTTAGTTTGTTCCTATTGTTAAACTGCCAGTTCCTGTGAAACTCCAAGATTCACTCATAAGGTTAGAACCTGGTCTGTGACTAACTGAATTTTTATCCAGTTTCACTCCACCTAATCGAATATAAGGTTGTCCACTTGCTGTACCATTTGGATTAATCTGTATATCAATTATAGGCAAAGCCGCGTTTCCTCCTCCTGCTCCTTGGAATTCTGCCCAGACACCCGAACCTGTGTAGAATCTTTCAAGAGTACCCGTAGTACCATAAATTCCTTCAACAAGGTATGTTGGATATCTAGAACCGCATTCTTCTTTTGCTTCAACATTATTTACGAAATCATATGATATTCTTTGTATACCATCTAATGTTTTGTAGGAACTTCCAGTTTTCCATTGAACAACCAACTGCCAGCCGGCGAAAGTCGTCATACTAAGCACCTCCCTTTTCGTACTTTGTAACTAAAGTATCTCCATAAGCCATAAATAATGGCGGTCTTGTAGTTAAATCATCTGTTCTTCTCCATTGAATATTATACATAAATGTTGACTCTCCAGTCGTTGAACTTGTATCAAAATCTGTAGAATTGAAATCTACAGGGTTAAAATTTTCTGTTGGAAAATTAATGTAACTTCCACTCCGAAGGATCCTCTCAACTTCTTTCCTCATTTTATATATTGCATTTTTTGCCCAACCTATACTTGAATTGGAATCTTGATTTGGTCTAACTATGATTTGTAGACCTAAAGTTTGTGTATCCTCATAAGTTGCTATACCAGCACCGAAGTCTATTGGAGGTGATGCATTTCCAGATTTAGGTATAACTATGATTTGCGGAAACGCAATACTTGAGTCATAAAATCTTGAACCCAATTTAACATTTCCATTATTTATAGATAAATCTCCTGTTAAATTCCAGTTATTTTTTATAAGTTGCATCACAGTTATAACTAAATCTACCATTATTAAATTTCCCCTTAAAATATAGAGGTAAAACTACCAGTAAATATATTTCCAGCAGTTCTAGAGTAGTAATTTGTAAAATCTCCATTAAATATAACAGGTCGCATAATATAAGCATTACCTACCGTGTGTGAACCTAAAATAAAACCATTTATGGCAGTTGGTGAACTTACAAAGGATTGTAATGATAAGCCGTCAAAAGATGCCTTTTCAATATTACCGTCATTATCTATAAAATTAACCGAATCACTATAAGTAAACATTTCAACATTACTAAATGTTGCACCAACTATTGAACCATTTTGTGGTATTCTAATCCCAGAACCAGTGCCAAATAACCTTATAATAATATTTCTTGCATTTGTACCGCCATTTGATGTAGAAGGAAAATCCATACCAATAGATGGATTATTAATATAAATATTATCTAAAATTGCATGACCAGTACTGGCAACGGAATTTGCAATTTGAATACCTATATTCACAGAGTTCATTTTTATGTTGGTTATTTCTGTTTGATAAGCATCTAAAATTTGAATACCAGAATTTGTTTTATTTGTACCATCAATTTGGAACCCAGAAATTTTTGATCCATTATAAGAAAGGAAGCTTGTAGGAGATGTCACTGTAAACGCAAAAATACTACCAGTTGGAACTATTTTTACTCCATCACTTAATAATGTAAGTTGTTTATCAGTAATAGTTATAGTCGAACTTATACTCCAATTTTCATTATTGTTTTTAACATATATTGTAGAACCAGAAGGAGCTGCAACAATTGCCTGATTAATAACACTTGCAATATCAGTAAAAGTAGAAAAATCTGCCTTTCCAGTTAAACCATTTTTAGCATAGTATATTAAATTATCTCTATATATTAAATATGAATAAGGTTCTGCTTCTGGTAATAAATAATCATAATCATCAACAAGAAACGTTTTTAATTTATTATAATTACCAATATCAATAACTTTTGTAAACAAATTCGTGTGACTTGAGTGTTCTTCAATCATGTCAAATGGCTGCACAAATCCAGTAGATGATGTATATAAAACAGTACCATCTGTGTCAAGGCTTGCACGTGTTGTTAATCCATACCTATTACTACCAGATGCAAATGTTTCAAATTTAGTTTGGAAAAGAATTGAATTCCGTAGTTGAAATTCACCAGAAGAAACCTCCATTGCAATTCCCGCAGCATTATCGGAATTTACCCAAAATGTAAGTTCTTCCCATAACCCATGTCCAACAGAAGAATTTCCCGGTAAATATATTCCACAACTATTTACATTATGAATATCCATATATATACGACTTAAATTAGTATTATCAAATGAATAATGTATTAAAGGAAATGGTATAAATGTTATAGTTTTAGTACAATATACACTGTAAACATCATGTATATATGTGTGTTCTGTCCAACAATTGTCTGCCGAAGTATTTTCTAACGCAATACCTCTATCCAAACCATAAACATGTAGCATGCCAACTTCATTTCCAAGCCCATTTCTAATTAAAATACCATGATTAGTTCCGTGTACAAATTCTTTACCGCTTCCACTAATACTTAAATTTAATATATGGTTTTGTACCGATGCCATCCATGTTGATCCCAAAAGTTTAATAGTATAATCTCCATCTGTTTGATTAACAAAATTAACACCATCAGTTACAAAGGTAAGTCTTGTTTTATCTTGAATAAGTATTGGCGATGTAATAGGAACATCTTTACCATCTGATTTTACAAAAATTATACTACCTGTAATTGGGGAACCTAAAATTGCAGCATTTATTACCGAAGAGGCATTTGTACCATCTATACTCCCAGCACTACCCGATCCTCCATAATCTATTTCTCCGTTTTTACCATTTTCCGCCCAATAATAACCACTACCAGAATAAATAAGATATGTTACATCTTTTAACAATCCATGAGAAAAAAGAAAGTTAGAACCACTAATTACTCCTATAGAATTAATATTAGTTATATTTGCATTTGGGCCATAAAAATTAGAACCAGATATTAAACTTCCTGTTATATTATCCGCTATAATATTTTCAATTAAACTTAATGGTCCTCGAAAAAGACTTCCGGAAATTAAATTACTTCCAGTTATATTATTTGCTATGATATTTGTAATTACAGCAATGGGTCCATAAAAGGCACTTCCAGAAACAAAAATACTACCAGTAATTTCAGACGCTGTAATACTTTCACGTAAATATATAGTACCAGAATTCATATTAATTTCTGTTGATAAAACTCCTTCTTCATAATATGTTATTTTTCCCGCTTCAAAATCCATAATTGTACAAGTAGCTCCACCATTTGGAGTATAAGTTATTGTTGTTGCTCCATCTTCAAGTATTAAAGCAGTTTGATCTGGAACACTAATAGAACCTGTACCATAATTACCTGGTTTAATATGTAAATTGCCAGTACCTATAGAATTAATAGCTAATTGAATTAATCCAATACCATTACTTCCAGATGAACCCAAAATAGTTCCATTGGTTCCACTTAACATATCATAACTACCAGAACTGTTTTGCACAACAATTCTTGTAGCTGTTTTATTTAATGCATGATCCATCATCTGATTAAATCTTATAGCATTCATTTGTGGTGGTATTGTAAAACTTTCACTCATGTTGAATAACCTTCGTAAATTCCTCTAAAATAATTATCTCGTAGTTCAAATCTTGATCTCAAAAGTATTGGTCGAGTATCTAATTCATCTATCGTCTTCCATCCATAGGAATAAATAAATGATTCATCATTTCCAGATGAAATATGGCTTCCACTTTTTATGATTCTATCAACTTCCGTACGAAGTTGATATTCAATATTTTTTGCGCTTCCTAAACTTTTATTTGAATCTGAGTCAGGACGAACCCAAATATTTATAGATATCATATCTTGAAATTGATAAGTTGGAATTGGACCACATTCTATAAGAGAACCAAGTGATGTAACTGGAGTTATTGTGATTTGGGGCATACCTATTTTTGAATCATACCAACCAGTTGAAAATTGTATTTCAGAAAGATTAATACCAGATTCTGTAGAACTCCAACCATTTTTTATAAGAATTAGAGTTTGAAGAATAGGATCAGTAGTTGTCAATAGGTAGAACCACTCCTTGGAACCAATCTTCTAATTCTTGCACTCTTAGAAATTAGTATACCGCCTTCGTACCATTCATGTAAAGGTAGTATTAAATATCTTATACCACTATTTGCCGGGACAATAACCTGGTCCCAATGTTCAATTCCAGAATCACTTCGAACTTGAATAGAGTCTATATCTTCACCATAGAAGCCAGCGTTTGTTACGACATCTGAAGTATCTTCATGGGTAAGAATAGCATTGCAACTTCCTGTAATCCAGTAGACAATTTCATCACCATAACCATAAGTTGTAGTACTTCCAGTAGTAAACGATTCACTACCAGAAACAACTCTACGAAGCCATTGAATTTGTGTACCCAAAGCATCTACAGTAGTGTTTACTTTATCTTGTGCAGATTGGAAGTTTATATTCATTTATTAGGTTCCTCACCTAAATTTTATTAACTTAATAATAACTTGGAGCAGTATCACGATATGTTGGTTCATTAGATTCTGCGCTTACAGAAAGCGGTTGTATAGCTCTCAAGTGTAATTGCGCGGCTTCTTTAAATTCAGCAATTAAATTTCTATAGGTTGCTAAAAGTAAAGGCTGTTGAATAGTAATGCCCGCTGTAATTGAAAACCCGTCTACTATAACATCTCCACTAAGAAGTGTTAAAACTCTCATACAACTATAGTCAAGCTCCGCAGCTCTTAAATGATAAAATGTTACATCATCGGTGGCAGCCATTTTATCTTGACCTAAAACACCAGTAAGATAATAATTAGCCATGTTAATTTGAGCAAGTACACTTCCAGATGATAAAGGTACATTCCAAAATACATAACTACTACCGCTATAAGTACCATTTAATACTTGCCGGACATCTTCGCACGTTACTATAGGATATATTGATGTTGACATATCATTTAGCCACTATATATACTTCTTGCCCTTCCTTTCTTAAGAAGTCACTTTGAGAACTTGGAATAGTTAACCATGTATATTTATAAACCCAATAATCTAATAAGAGGTATCGTTCAGCTAAACTAACCATTTTTAAGCCTCAATTACGTATCCTACATCAAATGGAACAGTAATATTATCTGTAACATTACTCATTATATATAATGCTTCGTTTGCAGCACTAATTCTTGGTTGACTAAATTGTTGATGTATACTTCCAGAATTGGAAAATGTTAAAAATCTCTTTGATTGTACAGAACCTGTAGTATTACCAAAATAGAAATAATGTAACCCATCTGTTTTGGTAGCAAATCCTGCATCATAAATTTTAATTCTTAAACCAGAACCAGAATTTATAATCATACTACCACTACCAGCAACAAGAGTAGTACCGTCACTCCCAGAATTAATTAAGGCAACCGAACCAGATATTCCAATTGAATAATTGGAAATGGATCCTGTAATAGCTAATGTAATTGTTGAACCTGTAATATTTATTCCAGAAATATTAGTTACTGAAGTTAATGATCCAGTTATTGCTTGTGTGTAACTGGAACCAGTAATACCTATTGGTGTATTTAATCCAATAGAACCACTTATTGGTAATGTTGAAGATGCATAAATTGAACCAGTAATTGCTAATGTGTTTGTAGATCCAGTAATATTTATACCACTAATATTCGTAATTGAGGTTAGGGAACCTGATATAGGTAGAGTTAATGTAGAACCTGTTATGTTTATACCAGAAATATTAGTTATAGATGTTAGAGAACCTGTAACCGGAAATGTAATTGTAGAACCCGTAATGTTTATACTACCAGATATGTTTGTTGTAATTAATGTAACGGAGCCCGTAATTGCCTGTGTATAACTTGAGCCAGATAAACCTATTGTTCCGCCAGTTATATTTGCAGATCCAGTTACTGCAAGTGTTCTTGTACTTCCTGTAATATTAACTCCAGATATATCTGTCACACTTGTTAAGGAACCAGTAACTGGCAAAGTTGATGCGGCATTAAAACTTCCAGTTATTGAAAACGTTATTATGGATCCAGTTATTCGTATATTTGGATTATTAGTAACCGATGTTAAAGAACCTGTTATTGGTAAAGTTGTTGTAGATCCTGTAAGTCTAACACCAGATATATCTGTAATAGTAGAAATTGTTGTAATTGAAGTTAAAGAACCAGTAACAGCTAATGTAGTTGTAGAGCCAGTAATTAATGAATATGAATTTATCTGTCCAACAGATTCTTCCATTGAAATTTTTAAATTACCAGCAGATGTTAAAGAAGTTGGAATTTGCGCAGTTTTTACTGGAGTTAAAACTGAACCTGTTTCATCCTGTAGAATAACAACTTCGGTATGAACATCACTACCACTAATAGAATTAACTACTGTTCGTTGTTTCTTTCCAAGACCAGAATCCAAAGGTAAAATTACATAATTATCTACAGGCATTTTATTTTCACCAAATTAAAAAAGATATTAATATTTAAAATTTTTAAACTGAAGATATTCCCCATATCTCTATAGAACCATGACCAAACCTAAAAATAAATAGTATTATTTTAAAAACTGTTTATGAAATCCATATTTATGTTAAGTTGACTACTTAATAAATATGAATTCTGGTTTTCTTCACCAAAATAACCATGTTTTAGGGTTGTATTTTTATATAAATTGCGGAGGCATATACTACCAAAGATTAAACTAGAATCAGGATAACTATTATTAAGTGAATTTAATTCTAAATCTGATAAAGATTTATTTTTCAGAAGTGTATAATAAGCACTTCTTCCATTAAAAAGTTGAGTGTTTAAATTGTAGCCGAATAATTCATCAGGTGATGTCGGGGTTCCTACTGTGTAACTGTTTGCGCCAAAAGTTAATACACCACTCGTGGATTTTGGATTTCCATCAATACTTATGCGGACAACTTTATTGACGAAATCAACTTCACCGTAAACTAGGTGTTTTGTGGTAAGAGAGGGTGCAGTAACACCATAGGTTTGGACCGAATCAGTAAGTACACTTCTACATAAAACATTTAATAAACCACTTTCTACATTGATAGAAAATCCAGTTGAACCTGCGTTTATAGATAAAAATATTAAGCGTCCCATATTAGTTACGTCGTCTAAACTAACCCACGCATACATGGAAATAACAGTAGCGCCATTAAAAAGTGAAGTTAATGGGTTAGTTGTGGCGAAAGTAATATAATCACCTGTTCCGTTTGCGTCTCTACAGGTTTTACCAGCGAAAAAAGGAGAAGCTACTATTGTGGTTCCTGTTGCTGCACCATTATTGCTATTTCCCGAAGTATCCAACACGGGGTTAGTAGCTACTGGTTCCTCCATCTTCCAAGTTCCCACCACACTAGGTATAATATTTATTGGATTAACCTCATTTAATAATCCAATAGGAGGAGTCAAGGTTTAACTCACCACTATAAATAAACTACCAGAAACTGCCGCTGCTGCATTATTGCTAATAAGACTAACTTTAATTAGTGGCACGGAATCAAAAAATGTGAAATAACTTAGAGAACCACTGTTGAAACTACCACTTTTTAATTGATAATAATTGGTTCTATCAAATGATCCAGAAACAACCAAAGAACCTGATGATTGTGTAGTAGGATATAAATAAGCATAAATACTCTTAACAGAGTAAGGTGAAACATCGAAGGCGGAGCTAACTATAGATCCTGTTATACCTATAGTAACGTTATTAGTTGAATAAAGAGTTTTAGAAAGACCAGAAGTTGAAGTTTTAAAATTTGAAGTAATTGGAGTTGACATATGTTTTCCTCAAACATTTTTTAGGGGGAATTTCACCCCCAAAATATTTTTATAAAAAAACTAAAGTATTTTATTTTTAGGTAACGTTAATACCTGCGATGGCGCAAATCGTTTGGCCTTGAAGCACAACTGGGGAATATCTTGCTGTGATGTAAACGCCCACTGAATCTCTTTCTTCAATTGCTTTAATACCAGTAGTAATTGCTCTACGTTCAACAAACATACCCATAGGTGAATATTGACCCATAATGTTTGAAGTTTTGCCTCTTGAAAGGACGTAAATACTACCAGTTGGACAATTGGTTGAAGAGAATGCATCCAGACCCAAGATATCTCCGAACTTACCAGGTACTTGCATCAAACCTTCTTGTAGAATGGGTTCGCCATAATGCATTAAGGATGTGAAGTGTGGAAGTTTTTCAATGTGAGTCTTAGCTAATGGGTGACATAGCATGGTATCAGGCATATAGTTGAACTGTTCTACCTGTGCTTTGGCATTGATAATATCGTATGTTCCGACACCTGGACCACCTGAGCCAGAAATAACGAATTCTGTTCCATCGAAAGCAAGAGATTTACCTGTTGCCGTAACTGAACTACCTGTACCAGCGCCTATTGCGGCGATACAGTCTTTGTCAATTTTATTGGCAAAGCGTAGTGAAGCACGGATAAGTTGATCTTGCTGGATAGGAATCAAAGAGTCTTCGATCATTTCTTTAGTTACAAGGAATCCATGTGCAATTTTATAAGGAACAACGTTTACTGAACTGTATGCGGTGACATCTAATGGAATTTCGACACCTTCAGCAACTTTCTGAACTACAGCACCTGTACTACCCGATTGTTTCGGGAAAGTAATTGAGTTAGATGCGGTAAGAGAGTATTGCTGGAAGAATTGCCGAGCAACCATGTTAGGCATAGCAATTTGTAGAACTTGTTGGTGTAAAGCCGGATAAAGCAAACCTGCGGTTGTGACTGGTGATAAAACTTGACGTTGTAGTGACATTTTTTAATTTTCCTCCATAATTTTTTTGTTATTTAATTAAATTCACGGTTAATTAGGTAACTGATTTAACAGTCACTTTTTTTATTAAAAAAAAGAAAGGGATATTTTTTTAAGCTACATTATCCATGCAGTTTATGAATGCATATGTGTAACCTGCGCTTCCTGAGACGGTCTTACCTGCTACTTGTGCTACTTTAGTGCTTCCAGAAGTTCCCCAATAACCTGATCCTGTAATGACTAGTGGTTGACCAAATCTTACAGTACCTGTTGCGGGTAACGATGGCAAGCTTTTTACGTAACCCCAGACAATAACTCCTAAAGGATCGCCATCTGAAACTGTTGCTGTAGCGACACCTGCGGGAATCAAAGAACCTGAGGGTGCACTTGTAGGCATGTAACAATAACCAGGATTAGTTGATTCAACAACAACTGCTCTACCTGCGATAATACTTCCTGAAGCTGCAAGAGTAATAACCATTGCTGGTGTAACTGCTAGATAATCTGTAGTTCCTTCGTATGTTAAAAATGCTGACATTTTTATTTCTCCTACTCCATTAGATGAGCTTCAGCGAAAGCTTTAATTTCTTTAAACCACACTGGTATAGCATCTGCTGTAACTTCCTGAGTTGCTTCGTCTGGAGATTCAACTTTCGCACCTTTAAGTGCTTCTTTCTTTTTAGCTTTCTTAGTAGCTTCTTTTTCTTCTTCGGGTTCTTCTTCCTCTTCTTCTTCTGGACATGTTGGTTTTTCGAACTTGCTTGCTGGAACATCCTTAGGAATACCAGAACTTGTTTCGTCTTTCTTAACTTTGACTTTCATAAGTTCTTCAAACTTTGCAACTGCTGAACTAAGTTGCTCAAGTTTAGTAGCTACTTCTTCTTTTTTCTTTACTTCTTCTTCTTCTTTCTTTTTATTTTCATCTATTTCAGCTTTCTTTTTAGTTTCTTCTTCCTTTCGGAATTTTTCTTCAAACTTTGCAAGTTGAGCTGTAATAGCTTCAAGTTTTTCTCCAAGTAAAACAACTGCGTCTGCGCCTGCTGGTTTTAATGTAGTTGCCTTAATTTCTTCGGTCATGTTTGTTTTTTCCTCCGCTGTTTTATATAAAATAGGTCCTGCCTTTTCCTCATCCGAAGAATAAGGCGTGACTTGATTAGCAGCCAAAGCTGCTGTAATAGAAGCAGCAAACCCCATTGGAGCAAATTCGCTTGTACGGTATGCTGGTTCTGTAACAATTGAAGCTTCCTTCAATCTTATATTTTTAATAATATCATGAGAACCTTTACATTTACAAGTTTTAATTGGTCTTGATGGCGTATTACATTTTGAACAAAAAGCATCTGCTGAAGCACCAATACTAATATATTTTAGTCTACCCTTCATTACAGACCTTTGAATTGAAGGGTCGTCAATTTCGGCTTCAAACATAACACGTTTATTCTTTTCGTCGTATGAACCAAGTCTAAATCCACCAATTACATCTCTTGCGGATTTGCTGTGGTCCAGCCTTAAAGTTGCATCCTTAACTTGATTTGCAACCTTCGGCAATTCTTCCATATCAAGAGCAAAGTTGTTAGCACACACATCACCATTAACTAATTCACCCGAAATAAGTAATGTTCCAGAATCATCCTTATTTTCATTCTGTTTTGATTCTATAATATTTGCATGCCAATTAAACTTTAGATTTTCACTCATTATGTATCACTTTAAATAAATAAAATAGGGTCAAATAGACCCAAAATTTGGTTCTTATTACATAGAGCCCAATAAACTTGGACGGAGCCATACGTTAACAAATTGATGCCCATGTGTTACTGAAGCTGATCCTGTGGTTACTGCAATGCCAAGAGTACCTGAACCCGTTACTATTGTTGCTACCTGTGTACTTAAATTATCAACCATATAATAGCTGCCAGATTTTACTGCTGAGCCACTTAATGAATTGACAACCCACGCACCTTTGTTAATTGTTACTCCACTACCAGTTGTAATGAATGGAATTATACCCTGTGTAATAACACTTGCTGATTGACCAGCTGTATAATCTGCTGCTGCAACGCCAAGTATTCCACCTTGAGCTACACCTGTAGCACCACTAATAAAGATACCCGAACCCGTGTTTGCGAAGAAACATACTGGTTGGTATTTACCTATTGTGTTACCTGCGGTGAACCCTGATAGAATTATTGAGCCACTTGTTGCGAGCACATTTGTTTGAGTAATTGCACCAACGGTGTTAGTATTATATAAATCTGTAGTTCTTACAACAGAAGTCCTAATTTCATTATATTCACTTAATGGATTTGCTCTATTCGGAACGGAAGCCATATTTCATCAAAACCCCCTTTATTACTATAAATACGTGACCTTTTTAACTAATTCGCGCCAGCAATTTCTCCAATGAAGTTACTGGTAAGTCAGATACTCCTGCTAAAAGTTTTAAGTTATTTACCTTCCCCCTGAATAATAAAAACCCAAACTTTTCCGCTTTCTCAACTAAAGTTAAACTCTTATTTTCTTCAACCCAATCCGAAAGATTAATATTTGATAAACCTATAGTGTTAACCGTACGAACCATAACATTAATAGAACTATCTGCTCCAGTAACAATGCTTATCTTTTCCCATTCGTCCCTAAGGAAAGTAGCAATATCAAAATCCGATGGAATATCCGTAATTGGATGAGCATGTATAGTACCAATAACTTCCTCATTTTCTCTATACTCTTTAGTTTTCTTGAAAGTTACAGATAAATCTTCCCCTATATCAAGCATATCCATCCGTATACCTTCGGGAGTTTTAACCAATAGAGCACCAAATTCTTTTTTAGTGATATTTGTAAATCTATAGATTTTTTGCACTTGTTCTTCAAAAACATCGTTAAGTATTAACTTACTAGAAACATACCATCGTTTTGTACAATCTGCACAATTAAAACCAAAAACGATTTCTTTTTTCCTAACAATTTTAACTTGAACTCTAGACCTCAAATTTCCTTGACATCTAGGACATTGAAAATGCTTATTTTCAGGTTTAGTTTTATCTATAGAAAGAGATGGATAAAGCATTGAGGAAGTATGAACAGGATTTAAAATTTCAGTTGACATTTTTATCTTTTCTCCGTATTTTTAATATTCTTCCATTTCTATTTTTTGAGTTCGTTTATCCTTTAAGTAGCCTTCAGTTCCTTCTGAAAAAACAGCATCGTTCCATTCATTAAGTGCTTTCTGAAATTCTTTTTGAACTTCTTTTCCCATACTTCTAGGCATTTTGCTCGTTTTATATACCCCTCATAAAGTTTCTAAAGTCCCGAGATATTTTCTGCTTATATTCTCCTACAACTTCGTAAATTGCAGGCCATATATGTGGCTGCGCTTCCATTTGTGAAGTACCAAATTCTAGATATTTACTGTAGAACTGACCATACTCGTTTTGAGCATCCGCAATTATAGTGTAATTTGGGAAACTTCCTTCCGCGTGTATACTTTCTGCGTGGCGACCAGTATCATAAGGAGCATTATAACGTGCTCTGAGAACAATTTCGTTAATCATTTCGTCTGCATCAAATTCTATAATATCTTGATTTTTATCTACAGCTTTTACCATATCATCTAATTTTTTTAATGTATCTAAAACATCAACAGTTACTGTAAGAGACATTATTTTCCAGCCTTTTTACCTGCATCTTCCATTCTTTTTAATCTTGTATAGTAATCACTTAATTCATCTAAATGGGCAAGTGCAATTTTAGCAGTCATGAATGGATCATTGTTAGTAATATTCCAATTTCCAGCAGTACCATGTTCAAGTTCAACGTTTAATCCCATATGGAATTCTTTTAAGTCGTATTTACCAGTTTCCCAGAGTCCCATCTGGTTCCCTATGTCTTGCGCATCTTCAACAGTAAAACTTCGTTTATATTCATTTTTAAGTGCTGTAATACACGTTTTTATCTCGTTTATTACATCTTTAGACATATTATACACAACTCTTCACTACTTTTAAAGCAGCAATATCTGCATCATGAATCCTTACATGTAAAGCCGATAATAGAAGACTGGCAGCCATAGCTTCTGGTTCTCCCTTTTTAACTACCATGGCCTTTTCTAACATTATTTTCAAATCATCTATTTCTTTCAATGTAATTGTTTTATCACGTAATTTCTCTAATAGAGCATCTCGTTCATATTCAGTGGGATGGTGTAACAATTCAACCATAGATTTTTCAACACCTTCCCAAATTAAATTATTTTTAACCTTGATTTCACGTACATCTTCGCATAAAACTTGGAATTTTACAGAAGTATCTTTTGATTCTAAAATACCTATTCTTTTGTCCAAATCTGCTGTTGTTTTAAACTGTGTATAAACGAAACCAATTACAGTTATACCAAAAGTTATTAAGGAGAAAAGTGATTCATATGTAAAATCCATTAATTTAACAACAACCTAATTCAAATTTTCTTTTTTTGAGACCATACCATCAAAGTTTTTTCGTACTTCATTAAAACAAGCAGTTTTAAAGAGCTGATATGGTTCTATATCTGTTTCATTGAATTCTAAAGTGTCGGGTTTATTTTTTAATAAGTATGAGGACAACGCATATTTATCTATAGACTCTTTAGATGCCCTAAAAAGATCGGTTTTAACGTCTTTTACGAGCATTGCGTCATTTTGAAGCTCAAATTTAGCTTTCTGAGTCAAACCTATTAAAGATTCTCTAAATTGTTCGTCTAATTGTAAAAGTTCAATTTTTTTTGCCTTTATCTCTTCCATCTTCATATTACTCTCCGGTGGAGTTTTTGACTGTTCAGTTATTCTTTTAACATCTGGTTGAGTTTTTTCTTTTTCTACTGGCTGTTCTTCCTCTGTTTGAGGAACACCCTTTGAAAATCCAACAGGTTCAGCTTTTTCAAGCTTATCATATTTGGCTTCTGGAATTCTATTGAATCCCATTTCTGAACGGCATTCATTTACGCTTATAGCACCTGCTTGTAGCAACTGTATAAGGCGCTGTGAACGCATATTTTTATCTTCTTCAATAATTGGTTTCCAAATTATACTTGCATTTTCAACGTCTTCGCCAAATTCTTCTGTTATGAGGGGTCTGAAAATGAATTCTTCTATTGAATCGGCAATAAACTCTTGTAGAACTTGTAACTTTGCAATAAAATCATGAAGTATAACTTCGGCCCCGCCCTTAGAACCCTTATCTGCTTTGCCCATAAGAATGGGTGGTACACCTAAAGATTGGTATCTTCGTAGAAGTAGATAATTCAACCACCAATCTAGGTTTAGATCGGAGGCAATTGTTTGCATTTCCTCAAACTCAACGTCTCCCTTTGTAAAAATCATGGTTGCAGCAGTTCTACTTTTTAAGGTAGACATTAAATCTCCCATTTGGGCGGTTGTATAAGGCTTCTCCATAGAACCTCCTTTAACAATTAGGGGAGGAACTGCTCTGCTGTGAACCCATGTTGCTGCATCATTCTCAAACTGGAGCAATAAATCATTATTTTTCAAAATGGGCATCAAAAGACTGGTGCCATACGCAGATTCATATCCCCAACTTGCGGGGCGATTTCTAATATGTATACAAGATTCGTTATCTATGAGTACTGGAGGGAAAGCCATCCATTGTATAAACCCATATTGATTACCAAAAGAGTCTCTGCGAACACGCATATAGAGGGGGTCTAAATCTTTTAGTGCAATAATTGTTTTAGCTTTTCCACTTTTTTTAACGGATTTAGCTATAAAATTCTTATTATTTACCTCGTTTTCTCCCTTATATACAGCTTTTTGCACCTTTTTAAGTGGTATATCAAGAGATTCTAAATCATCCTTTGTATAATTTTCTCCTTGATATTCATAAATTTGTTCTTTATTTTCTTCTACTTCATCCCATTGGAGTTCAGTGAAACTGTTACCATAAACTAGGGCATCTGTAGCCATTACAGGTAGATGTTGAGGTAGATTGATTCTGTCACATAGTTTTACTATAAATTTTGTTACTTTTTTATCTTTATGATAAATTGTGAACCCTTTACCAACAGCAAGGTTAACTTGCATCTGAACTGCATCTTGTACATCTGGTTGAGAACGATAAATTTTGCGGTATTGAGGAAGATCAGCGAGAGGGTTGACACCGTAAATTTTAGTATAGATATCTGCATAAGGAGACTGTACAAGTCCATATCCGCTACCAGGAGGTAAAGATTTATCTCCTGTTCCAAGACCCCTTAAAAGTTTTATTGACGGTTGTTCTTGCCAAGTAGGTGGGACATCAATATCATATTCATCTCTCATAGATTTTGGAACAAGGCGGGCCTGAATCTCTTTATACGTTTTCATAGATCCATCCCATTCTTTCCTCGCTCCATATCTATACCATGGAGGCCTTTTTTCCTCTTTAGAACTCATCTTTTAATCCTCAAATAAATCTATCTTGAATTAATATTCGGTGGAGATTTTAGAACACAATCGGCGCACCAAGCTACTTTGGCATTTCCCGCAGCAGTTATAACTTGCGAAGCCTGAGTTTCTGAAGCATCTAAAGTTCTACCACATCTTGAACAAACAACCATATTTTAATCCTCCATTTTTTATTTTTTTAAGGCCAATAATTTGGAAAATCAATATCATTATCTAAAGGAGTTGTTTTATTTGATTTCACAATAGTGAAGAATCTAACTAAATCTCCGTTTATGTCACAATATTTCATAAAAACTCCACATATTGGGCACGGAGCTAAATAATAATAACTATCAGTAGGATTAAATGATAACATTTGATTAGTTGGACCATGACAATTTGGGCAACCTTGTGCATATCTTTGCACTGCCCCATATAAAGCGTAAGCGTCTTGCCCATTTACAAAGCAAATTGCTGGATTTTCACCAGACCCCGTCTTAAAAGTGGGCAAATTTAAGGACAAATCTAAAAACACCTATTAATAGAACTCTCTTCTATAGTCCGTGACCATTTTATAGCGGTCCCCACTTTTCAGACACAGAATTATAATACCTATCGTAGCGACATTTTTTACATCTTGCACGAATTTTATCACCGTCTCCATGTAAAATTGTATAAGAATAGTTTCTAGAACCACATATACAAATTGGTGCTACAGGAACTAGAATTCCTATATCATCATCCTTATTTTTTTGAGGTCTACCAACATTGCTAGTCATAAATCTCGTTTTTCCATATAGTTAATTTTTGAACCATTCCACAGTTTTTACAAACAACTTCTCCATTTTTTTGATCTATGAAAATGGAGCTTCCACTACTTTTACAATCCATACATATTATGTCGTTTTTTTCTACCATATAGGCATACCTTCAGTCATACCCTCTCTATCCTTGTTTAACTTTGCAAAAACGCTGTCACTTCTCATTACAATCATTGGTTCACATGCAGTATATTCAAATTCTTTGTAAACTGCAAGGGTTGCCGCCCATACCATGTCGTCCATACCAGCGGTTTCTTTACCACTGTAGCGGGTGTGTAAACCAAATTTTGTAGATGTTCTTTGGATACCATGCAACTGTTTTTCGAATTTTTCGGCTATTTCAGCAACAAATTTATCGGGGGAGTCCTTAGAAGGTATAGCAAATTTCTTTCTTTGCATCAACATTCGCATGCGGATGATGATGTTTTCTTTGACGTTTGCTGTCAAATCAAAGGGTTGGATGAGGTTTCCGCAATTTTCTTCTTTGCTAAGTATATCTTCTAAGACATCTCCCCCCGGTCCACTGGCATCTATCTTTATTAAAGTTGGGTTATATTCATTTTTTAGGGATTTAATGATGTCTACTTGTTCATCGTAATGTATTCCAGGCATTATTTCAATATGAATAGTCTTAAAGTTTTCTGGAGCAACTTCTTCTACAACGTAGACTATTGTTTCTGAAGTTGTTCTACCGAAGTCTATACCAAAATAAATGGGATTCCTTGTTTTATAACCTGAGGAGATGAATTCTTTTATTGTTTGGCAGCCATTTATGAGTTCGTATGGGAAGAAAGCGAGGGATTCATCAACGAATCCACAGCAATATTCTTGTTCAAAGTCGATATCGGTCATTCCCTCTCGTAGAAATTTCTCTTGTTTAGCAAGACGAGGACATTCGGTAAAGTGTATATGATGATAACTCCAGGTTGTTTTGGTTTTTGGTGATAATCCTAGATAAACTGACATGAGGGGTTCTACAACTTCATAGTATTTACCTCGTTTACCGTAAGGGGTACTGTTCATGGTGATGTGACCTCCGATGATTTGGAAGTCACGTACAACAATCCATAATTCTTTGTCGTTGGCAACATGTGCATATTCGTCAAGATAGACATCTGTTTCGGGCCCTCTCATACCGAAGCCACGGATGTTGCCTGGGTCGCTGGAAGGTAGACTCATAATACGGGATCCGTTGCTTAGTCTTGCTACTTGGACGCTGTGTTTACTGAAGGCAGGTTGTAGACTTCTTGGAATTGTGGAAAAAAGGTCGTACCATTTACCCAAAAGTTCTTCAGCAATACGTTGACCTGTAGATACAAAGATAATTTGTCTACCGGGCATGGTGAAACTCTTATAGATACTTTCGCCTGCGATGGTTGTGGAGATGCCTGTTTTTTTAGATTTATTAATGGCACGATTACGGGAGGTGTCGCGGACGAGATGTTTCTGATAAGGATCCATATCCCAGTCAATCATACCTTCGGGGGATTCTAGCTTTATGAAGGCTTCTATGAAGTTGACGGGATCTAGAAACATCATTAAAGCATTATCATCAGAGATATCCATTAAGTTTCTAACCAACCACGCCATGAACCATAACAAACTGTATTTGCATTTGACGCGTCTGCTATAACACTACCAACAACATCACATGTTGTGGGAATCCTTACTGGAGCTTTAAAATCAAAGTCATTTGCTTCATCTTGTAATGTTATTTCAAACCATGGTTGAAAATAAGATATTTTTGTTAAAGTTGTATCATTAAAGTTTGCACGCATTGTAAACGTTGAAAAGTGACCAGCTGCTATGGCTGCGGACGAAATATGGACTTCATCTATATAAAGTGTGGAACCAGAAGGTACAGTATAAATTAAGGAACGTCCTCTAGTTTGACCAGCAACAAGACTTCTATAAATATTGGAATTTGTTGAGCCAGTTAAGTTTATGGTACCAGCAGCTTTTAATAAAGTACCTACTGTAATGGGTCTTATACTATTGACTCTATAAATATCTGTCGCTGTTGTTGGAACTGGTGTAACACCATTTAGTGTCATTACTTCAGTTTTAGAAACGTAATTTTGGTCTAAATATGTAATTGTGAGTGTTCTTATTCCAGAACCTGTAGAATGATCTAATGGACTTGATGATTGAAGGATCATAGAACCTGTGGTTGTTGGAAAAACATATTTTCCACCAGTGTTCCATATATCTTGTTCTGCATTAATCACTGTGCTAACGTTTCCCAATTTAGTAAATCCAGAATGACCAGTAATATTACCTTCAACTATGTCATAAAGATAAGGCATTGAGGAAACTCTGAGTTTAGAATCTGCTAAACGTAAGGCAGAACCAGTAGAATCCGTAAGATAAACTGAACCTGTTATAGCTGCTGAGCCTGTTACTGCTAATGTAACTGTAGAACCAGTAAGGCGTACACCAGAAACGTTTGTAACATTATCTAAATCTCCACCAACTTGAACGGCACCAGCAGGAGAAACTTTGACATCAACATATGTACCGCCACCAACGGTGGTTTTGCCGGAAATAACGGCTTTTACAGGTTGAATGGTGGTTGTGTCTACAAGGGTGGTCCCCAACGGGAAGGCAATGCCGCTTTTGTCAGTTTTATATAAAATTGTTTGTAATCTGAATATTGTTTGGGGTGTAGCATCGTTTGTGTACCTCATTCTGATAAAGGTTGCTCTTGGAGAACCAACATAAAATGAACCGGTATTTATCATAGAACTATTAATTGTAAACATCATGGTTCTATCAATAGATACACTATCCATGGAATGATCAAAATATAAGGTACCTGTTTTATCGGTTCTTATTAAAATACAGGTTGAGGCATAATCGCTTGCGTTAAACCAGCTGCCTGTTATGGATTCGTTTGCTTTTAAAAGTACGGAACCGGTCCATGATGAGGATTCTAGAACTAGGCCATCGTCTGAACCAACAACATAAGTGACTGGTGCACCGCTGCTACCAGTGACACGTTCCCATTTATTAGTTATGGAATCAAAATATTTTTGGTAGGCTGTTTGACCAGCTTTAACGTTGTTTCCGGTTAAGGTAGAATTTTCAAAAACAGATTCGGTCATTCTTATAGAACCTCAAAATTAGTTAAAAAATTAGAATAAGGAGCTACTCGCCCCAGTCTTCGCCTTCAATTTGAAGTTCGGAGACTGTGAGTATACCACTATTAAGGTGTATTTCGAGCTCAGTGCCGCAACTTGGGCAGGAGATGATTTCTCCATCTTCGGAGTCTTGTAAAATTAGTAAAACAGCACCACAACAAGGACAGAGCATTAGTATAAGTGAGACTATGATGTATTTAAAGATTTTGGATTATTTTTATAGTCTTTGATGTTGTGGAAATCTATAGAACTCATTAGAATTAAGGATAAAAGACAGGGAATCTTTTTCTCTACAGTATTCTTGTAGATTGTTTGGGAACCCTTGGTACAGGTTTGATCTTTGCAGTTTTTACAGAAAGAGTTTTGGAACCATAAAATTGGGCTGTCACTTTTAGTCATGATAAATCACTTTTTGGGTGGGTCCCCACAAGGAGCCAGGTTCAGATAGGTGTAATATCTGAACCTCAGAGTTTAAACACCACTGCTCGCAAACTTCTTGCGGTTGTAAGGGGTGCAAAAGTAGGAACCGTGCAAACAAAAGTGAGACAGAGGTACGCTAAAAGTTAGCCTGGCCGGGTTAACTTAGAGGTTGACTTGGTAACGCTTTGCTTGTAGTTAGGGTATACGGATGCTCTTTTACTGGACCCATAAAGAGAAGTATCAATGGAGATATATAAAGATTGTGGATTATAGAGAGTCTAAGATGTTTTTTACAATCGCGGCTTGAGCCATTAGAACAGCATATTCTGTTCTTAATTGTGTTAAATCTATTTGAGGAGGACAAGGTTGATTGTGAGCTGCAACGTGGGCATCAAGTAATTCTTGGGTTTCGAAAGTTAGGTTGTCACCATATGGGCAGGTATATGTACTTGATGGAAGTACTTCGTTTACGAGTTTATAGAATGCTGGTAGCGGGGTGTAACCATTGAAAATGTTGTAGGATTCTCCTGAGGAATCTGGTTGGCTAGCCCAACAGAAGATAGCATCTACATTATTGGTTTTTGCCCAGTTTACAAATGATTCAACGTAGGCTGCTTGCTCTGCTGTATCTGAATTGGTTTTACCAAATTCGGTAAACCAGACTTCTTTACCTGCATCGTGGGCGCTTGATATCACGGCAAGCATCTTTGCTTGAGTAGTACCGTAAACGCTTGTGTTGGGACTTCTGGGATCCCAGTAGGAATTTCTAGAGATGAAATCAGAAGCGGTATCTATGGAAGAGGAATAGTGACCTGTGGTTGGTGAGTATCCGCACATGAAACGTACTGAAAGTGGAACAGTGGTAACAGATTTTGCAGCAGCTATGACATCTAAAATGAATTGATTTTCACTTGTAGATGCCGTACGTGCCTGAGGCTCATTGAGAACCATAAATCTATAGACGTTTGAACTTGAGAAGGATGATATAACATTTTTTACGTAGGTTATATATTTGGTTCTATTAGATGAGGAATTAGAAGCGGAGTCTCGGAAGTAGGTATCCCAGGTGGTGTACCAGGTATGGAGGTCGATACAGACTTTGATATTTAATGCGGAGGCAGCAGTTATGATCTCTTTAGATTTAGTAATACCGGAGCTGGTACCGGATTGAAATTCATTCATCGTGTTAAGGCGAAGTATAACAGCTGGAGCTCCTTGGGTTTTAAGGAGCTGTAGGAAGGTAGATACTTCACTGGAAGTCATATTATAAAAATTTAGGAGTTCAGTTGAAACGATTTTTGTGGTCATATCATATCACTTTATCAAAGGACCGTGACCGTATTAAAAGAGGGAGTCAAGTTTTTGGGGAGTTGGAGGAGGGGTCCATTGGGACTCAAAGTAGTGACCGCAGTCTTGACATTGCCATCGTTGTTTACGTCCGCCTCTGGCAAGAATCTTGTAGCCGCATTTAACGGTATGGGTGGAACTACATTTGGGACAATTCATAGGGATTTCTCCAATATATCATTCATTTCACATTTAACGGTTATTAGGGCAGTCGCATTTTTATTCCAGGTAACTGGTTGTGTAGGCATTTGAAATCCTGGTACTGGTATATAGAAACTTGTGGCATTATTACATTTTTTACAGATGAAATGACCTTGATAATGGTATACAGGCTGTAATGATTTACAACAACTACAATAGGTTTTTGTAACTCTATCCCACCATGGATCTACTGGATTAAGTTTGATTGTTTCTACTTTTTGTCCGCCCTTCTTTAACATTTTAGACTCTCCTTGGGTTTGGGTTTCCATTGACGGGGTTTCTTGGTGATTTTAGGATGGGCTTGATTATAGTAATAACAACGACAGTAACCCATTTCGTCGCCTGCACCTTTAAAGGTGGGAAGATTGAGGCAGTAGATTTTATGCCATGAGGATTCTACTTTGGCGTCGCATTGCTCATAGTCGGGACAAGTGGTTCCACTCATAGAAGCATCGCCACTGAAAGCAGACCGAAAAAGCCAGATCCGCAGAAAAACCCAACCCCAATTGGGGCTGCTGTGTTGTAGACTTTGGAGGCTTGGAAGTAGATGTTGGATATTAGTAGAAATACTATTGCAAGTATTCCGAAGATTATAAATCCTGTTATGTTCATTTTTATCAACACGTACTTACGTCTTCTTGGATGTATATATACATTTTGGATTGGAATAAAGTAGTTAGAAGACTTTTCTACATGGTCAGAATTTGAATAGTTTCAAAAAATTGGACATTTTTCATATGGAATATATTTTTTATCGTAAGACTCAAGACATGCGCAATCAGATATGGCGACGTATCGTAAGACTTAAGACTTGAATCTCACGACACATGCCTCATATCTTATCTATCACGACTACATACTCTTTACTATCTGTCGTCTCACGATGTACTACTCAGCACTGCATGTCGTCTTACGAAGCACGATAGTTTATATACTGTTTCACACAATTTCCCAAAACTCACTATATATACTCTTTCTAAAAGCTTATAAAGCTTCGCAGACAATACGATACTCATAAGAACACATCTCGAATGTGATAAAGAATGAGCAACAACACAAAAAAGAAATCAGAAAACAAAGCTTTAATCGCAAAGCTTCAAGAAGAGTCAAAGACAAAAACAGTTAGTGAAGTAGCACAGCAAGCTTCGCAAACTACACAAGCTGTCAAAGTCAGAGACGTAAAAGACTTTGTCGTCAAAAAGTCAAACGTCGAACTCGACGCAGACAAACGACAAGTCATCAAAGAGCGTCGTTCTTACATGCTTTCAGCAGTCGATGACACTTCAAGCGAAGTCTACAATGCTACAATGTATCATGACGCAAACAACAACTTAGTTCTCTTCTCTCAGCAAATCGCAAACAAAGCTGTAGCTGACTACATCTCAAAGCTCGCATCGATGCAAAAATTCAACGCTCAAAACATCATGAGCTTATTGCATACATGCGGCGGTGCGTACGGTGACAAAGTTCGCAATGCACTCTTTGCGATCAGTATGCAAACAACTGCAAGCGAAATCGAAGCTGACATTAACTCAGTCGTCGCTAAAGCTAAAGAGAAAAACAAGCAGTGCATCTACTTCAACATCTTAGAAGATTCTCGACGCGCAAAATACGACTTCATCAAAATCTAAGCTTCGCTCTCTCTCTTTTTTTCTTTATAAAGTCAAGCATTCACTACTTGACGTAAAAGCAAAAAAAGAACGTGAAAAACATGAACACATTAGAAAAAACAGCTAATAAAGCGCAAAAACAGCGCAAAGAAATTCAAAAAGACTTAGAAATGATTGATAACGCATTCTATCTTAGTGATACATCTCTCGCAATCAAGTACGCTAACAGTGTTATAGAACGTTCTCAAAAAATGCTCTCTCTGATTCAAGAATGCGACAAACTCATGCAAGACGTACACTTTGCACACTAATCTCTTTTTTTTATTTCAAATAGCACTCAGCTTCTCGCTCTGTGCTTGAAAATAAACTTAAAAGAGTTGCACAACTATGACTGAAGAAAAACAAGAATGTAAAACATGCAAATACAAACACTGCGCTATAGTGTGCGCATCATGCGAAGTTTTCAAAAAAACACGAAATGCGAGTGCATACTAAATGCAATCAAACTCTGCAATCTGCAAAGAAGTGCAGCAAAAACTCTCAGATATTCGCATGCTCTCACAAATCATAGACTCTGAGCATGACGCAATCTTTGACAAAAACACAACTTTGCTCATAAGCGACAGAAAAGTCTCTCGAAACGAAATCATAGCTTGCATAGATAAACAAGAATTTCTCATAAAAACTTTACAACTTGAAGTTACACTTCAAGTCGAACTCAAAGAGCTGTACAAAAATGACAAAACTCTACACATCTATTAAAAATCTTCTAAGATTCTTCTTAGAGATTCAATCTATAAACTTTCAGTTTGAAATACTTGATCAGTGCATCTCTGAAGAAAAAGCAGAGTGAAACTATCAAAGTTTTCTTTCAGCACTTCGAGTACCGTATCGTACGACTCAAGCCTTGCATCTCACGATGCCTTACTCACTCTCAAGTCTTGAATCTTACGACTTGAGCCTTACTACTCAACCGATCCTCATTCCCTTAAGATGCTCCGCAAGCCACGTTTTACAACCTTGCCTTTCCTTGCTCCGCGGAAGCTTCTATGGATTTCTCAGCAAAGTTTACACCACAGTTTCACCCACACCTTATGAGAATCTACCGTAGCTTCGCAAAGGCTCGGTAAGGAGGGGCCCAACCCTTTTTTTAAAACTCCAATCCTAATCAAATCCTAACCCACAGCAATCTATATATAATCCTTTTGTATAGTGTCTCTTAAAAGAACGTGAAACTATGACGACAAAAAAATTAAGTAAAAAAACAACGGCTGAATTTTTAAAGCTTCTTTCAGACGTTAATGCCTCTGTAATTATAGCAGAAGCAGTAGCATTCGGCCTTGATAATCATAAAGACGCAATCGAGTCAGGCTTAGACGACAATGAAATCGGGCCTATAGAAATACAGAAAGTCTGTGAAGATTTCATAACTCTATGTCGCTACGGCAAAACAACACAACAATGGCTTAAACAAAACAAGGTTAAAAAAGCCTTCACTTAATTTTTTTTCTTATATAATCCTCCTTTCCTTACCTTGCTCCGCGACCAACAGAACAGCTTATATGCTCCTTTTCAGCACTTCAAGTATAAGTCGTGAAACTATGCAAATGAGAATTAAACGTAAAAACCGTTGCTCAAAATTTGACGCAAGAGTTCAAGAATCAGAACTTGCGGAAAACTGTGAAAAGTGCATCAAAGTAAACGGAAAATGCCTTATTATTCAAAACGAAACAACTGAGTTAAGTGGAGGATTCATGCCTGAATCGGGTGCTGGAAATACAGGAGAACAACACATTTGAGTTCCACCACTCGCACTATAGTTCCCAAAAAGAAGCAAATCGACCTCACAAGAAGCTACTCCGGGGGAGCCCTCTTCTACCGTCCCTCAGGCGAGGTGAAGAAACTATGACTCTCAAGCAGAAGCTTCGCCTTTTTACAAAACATCGATAACGATCCAAACTTCTATATACTCTCTATGAGCCTTGTTTCTCAATCGTGAATCGTAAGATTTGCCTCTTAAACTTTGTAAGGCTGAAAGCTGCCGAACCTTGTGCCGTTCCTATCCTCTTAAGACCTTCTGTAGATACCCCACAAGGAATCTACAGTTTGTTTTGCCTATAAAATCTCCTTGAGAAATCTACAGCAGCTTCCCAACCTTTCCTAGCTTCGCATCTTGCAAGATTTAAGGCAAGGCTTCGCAGTTGTGTAAACAGAGGCCCAACCCATTTTTTTGGTGTTGGATTAGGATTAAATCCCTAAGGCTTTGAAGAGAAGATCGGCGGTAGCTTTACTGAAACTTGGAATTTCTTTTTGTTGCTTACGGTAGTCTTCTATTAGGTCTATAAGTTCTTGCGGTAGATACACTGAAACTGTTTTTTGCGTGTTTACACCTCTCTATTACTCTATGAGTCTAATAGACTTTTAAGGGTTTTGGTCAAAAAACAGCAAAAGTCTATTAGAATATGAGGATTTGTGCTTCCAGAGGGGGAAAAGGAGCTGGAAATGAGCTTGGATTGGAGTGGAAATAGGGATTTTTATAAATAAAAATGATAAAATAAGAGGGCCTATACATACTCTATATTACTACTACTTCTCCAGTAGTATATATAATAATAGTATATATAGTGTATAGGTGTATAGTGTGTAGAATCCTAAGCTAAGAAAACCATCAACAAACGTTAAATTAAGTCTTAACAACCAAACCAAGCTCTTTTAGGGATAATTGAAATCTATAAATAAATGGCTCTTTTTTAGACACATCCATTTTGAAAGTAAGGAGAAACAAGGAGAAAAGTAAGGCTGGAACACCTAAACTGTACATCCACGTACACTTCTGTTCACTCATGTACATTTCTGTACATCCATGTTCATTTTATTACTATTATCCTTTACTCCAGCTTATCCGAAGAATACAACCCATAAAGAAACACCAGCACCGCGACCGCAAAGCAAGCTACCGCAGGCCAAAACAACCCAAACCAATCCCTCTTTAACAAGATTGCTCCAACACTAATAAGTGTCATAGATGTCACCATAAGAACCCCAACCTTAATCCAAGCCCACAGCAACCTATTCGTAGCTCCTTCCCTCAACCATACCCAAAATCCCATCTTTCAGCCCTCCCCCAAAATCTCTTTCAACTCATCATAAGAACCGCACTTACAATGATAGTATCCGCTGCAATGCCCCACCAAAGCACTTCTCGCCTCATTAACCTGCTTTATCGCAGTTGTACCCTGGCTTTTCTCTTGGCACTTCCTGCACTCCTCAAACCATTTGCCCAAAATTACATCAATCTCCGTTTGTACATCTTCTACCTTAATCCACCCCTGTCTCTGAAACTCCTCCCACTCCACATCCTCCTTAGTCCTCTCCGCTGTTCTCGGAATAGCCTTCTCCTTAGCCGCCAACTCCCCCTTAATTTCATTAGTTGTTTTCGCCTTGCTTTTCCAACTCATGTTTTCACCACATACCTCACCGTGAAGCAAACATCCACTGGATGTTCTACAAGCTGCGGATAAAGATCCTCCCAATCCTGTTTAAAGAACTCCCTGTAAAACTGTCCCTTCCCTCTCAGCTTATTCAAGCAATAGTGCAACAGCAAAAACGAATCCCAATTTCCGAAAGCCTTAAACAGCTTCACCCTCTTGTAAGAGTTGTCTACCTTCAAAAGAATCTCCGTGTTATTCCAAAAGCATCTATACCACGGCAGTTTTCTTTCTTCCAGAATCGTTATCTTCATCTTTCAGTCACACTCTATGAGTATCACAACTCATAAGGACTACTTAAAGCTTTGCTACGCTGCTACGGCCAAAATACACAAATACTCCAAGCAAACTATTCCTCCCAAAGTGCCTAACGCACAGCAGAACCAAATCAGCTCCCAATCAGTACCTGCGATGTTTCTATCATACCAACCCTGCCTCTTTCTCCCCAGCTCCATACCCCTTTGTAGAACCTCCCCACATCTCTCACAAGTGAAACTATCCTTTCCTTTCCATTTTTCATCAAAAGGTTACACCTCATGCCCTAACCAAAAACAAAGCTTTCTTCTAAAGTTTAGACCTTTCATCTTTACTCGACCTTCCGTATCTACCGCCCTCTAACCATCCATGCCATGAAAGACTTAATCGAGAACCAACATGGTATAGTTATGCGGGTCTCGGCTACTTCCAGTCTATTTAGAACTACGGCGGATGCGTTCCTTCGTGCACTCCGCGTAATCATCCTACCTCAAGAGCTCCTCAAGTTCTACCTCAGCTCGTTTCACTTCACTTCGCCTCCCTCAACTTCCTCAATTTTTTCTCAAGGAAGAACTTCGACCAAACATAACAGCGTATCTCCGCGAACCATCCATCGCATTTTTCTTCCCTATAGATACATCTGCTAAATTGACAGCCTTTAATTTTCATTCAGTTTCACTCTCTATAAGTTTTACACGCAAACGGCTTACTTAAAGCTATCGCGACGCACAGGACTACTTTTTGTGGGGTGTGTTGCAATACTGGGTTCTTGTTGTTTCTACCTGTTTTTGTTGGCAGCGTCCCCAAACACCTTGTTTTGGCTTCTTCCAATCTTTACATTCTTCACATGACACTATCTTGCTTCCTACTATCTCCCCTATTTTCTGCGCATCCTTTCTAAAGGACTTCATTATTTGCTCCGCTTCCTGCTCTGCTTCCTCTTTAGTAGGCAAGAAATACTGATCGCACTTTAAGTGACCCTTCGGGCACTTCTTCTCCTTTCCACCGCACTTCAAGCAAGTATTCCTCTCAATCTGATAGTACACCTCTAGAGCCCTTTCAAAAATCCTCCTTCGCTCCTCCGTTGGCGGTTTCTTCATTTCCTCCTCTAAAAACCTTCCCTGTTCCTCAGTTAAAATTGGTATCGGTTTCGGTCTCATTAGACTGTAAGTCTCCCACTTATTGCGTGACGTTCAGCACACATACCATGAGTTTCAACGATATCTTTTTCCCAATCATTAATCATTCGTAATGTATCGGTAAGAGTTGCGTTCTTTGGCAGTTTAGAAAGGCGGTAAGTTAGGTTAGTTTCTACTTTGCAGTATGGACAAATTTGAGATACGCATGGTTCTTCGGGAATTGGCTTACCATCAATCGGACTTAGAAACTGCAAGTCACACGCTATGTCCTCGACTTCGTCCTCTAACAGCTTGATCTTTTTCTGCCGTTTCTCCTTCTCCTCATTCTCCAGAACCACCTTCACCTCATAATCAATCTCCTTTCCCCCTCTGAAAACGTGAATGTCCGACACATTCTTGAGTATATACAAGTCATGTATCATACTCTTGACCTCCTCAAGATCCTCCTCTTTCTCAAATTGCCTCAAGATAAAAGCCCTCTCCGGAGCATGTGAACAGTACACTATCGCAAACGAAAAATTCTCCTTAGCATCCTTAAAAATCGAGTTTCGCTTAGAAGTATAATCCTCTAAGTCTCTTTCTAACCAATTTACGCTTGTCTGAATGTAACTCATATTTTTGCACACTCTAAAGAGTTCTACAGCAGCGGCTTATAAAAAGCTTTGCTGACACAACGGTTTTATAAAAAGGTAGAGTTTTCACCAACTACCAATATAATCTGGGTCACAAAGTTTTACCATTCCACATTTACAACACTCATATTTAAACTTATTTTCTATTACTTTAAATCTTCCGTGTTTCTTAACAACATCAACTTCCCCTATATAATGGTAACAATGAAAAATATGCATCTTATCACCTCACAACCCCACTTCCTTGAAGAACGTCACCGCATCCCAATCCTTGAGAATCTCGTAACTACCGCTAATCTCCTTATCCTCCATAAGGATACCACCCACACTCTTTTTGTATCTATAAACTGCGTCACTCCAACTAAAGACATACTCCTTGTTACCACCTCTCGGTGTGTACACCACACTTCCCTTCTCTCTAACTAAGGCGTCAAACTTTGCGCTTTTCGTTCTACAGACATCTAACTCCGCGCCTTTCGCAGCCGGTATCACATCTATATGCCGTTTGCACCACGTACACTCCGTGATAACCTCCTTATATCCCTCCCAATTTTTCTGACAATACGGACAGTAATGTTTAAACCTCTGTTTCGCCGCTGTTGCAACGCGCCTCTTCTCCTTTAAGAGCGCCAGCTGGGCTTGCAGCAACCTAATCTCATCATCTATACTTCTTTCCAAAGTTATACATCCTACTACTACTATAAGTGATACACAACTAATAGTCATATATGGATAATATAAACCCTCTGGTTTTCAACATTTATATAATCCTAAAAGCACTACTACTCTTAAAGAGTGAAACATATGTTAGTCTGCATGTATAACATACCAAAAGAATTGATGACCCTTAAACCAGAATGTAAAGACTGCTTCTTCCGAAGGGGTCCGGCATGTACTGGGTCCTTCGAAAACCTTAAAATAAGCCAAGATTACGGCGGGCTACGCAAATGCAAAGAAACCGATGAATACCTCAAGCAATTCTTAGCCGAAGAACTCGGCAGACTCGGTGACATCAAAAACAAATATGTCGTCATTATGGCTCAAGTAGAAGACCGGTGTTTCTACGCAGAGGCCCTTGATACCCAACAACAAGTGGAAGAAAACATCCTCACTTCTATGGCAGAAGACGAGTTTAACAACCACCAGTATTGGATATTCTACAACGGTAAAGAACTCGAATGGGAAGAAGAGTACCACATCATCATAAAATAACCCTTCTGGATGTTAAACTATAAATAATCCTCTTTTCTCTTCTCTCTTAAAGAGTGTGTAACAAGCATGAAACCCATAAAAGAATTAGACCCAAGAACAACCCTCTTCTTCTACTACGAGGTTAAATCCAGCAGTAACAAACCAAACATACCCATGCTTATAGCCTTCATAAACGGTCCAAGCGAAACAAAACACGATGAAATCCAAAAAGAACTCCTCGAAATCATAAACCGTGACATCAACCCATATACCAAACGCTCCTGGCTCTTCTCAATTAAAAGTAGAAACAACGATTACTTCCGAGACATCGTTAACCTCAACGTCTTCGGCCACTCAGCGTTCTACCTCCACCTAAACGTTCCCTTTGATGTCGTCAAAATTACAAGCAAAGGCGAAAAAGTCCTCATCATAAACCTAGGTGACGAATCCTAAGCTTCTCTAAAGCTTTATATAATCCCTTCTCTTTTTATTTTTTAAAGAATGAGTGAAACAACATGCAAATAGGTTATGATTCAACAAAACACGCAATCTTAGATCCTCAAGTTGCTGCTGCTTCCTTTTCAGTTCCCGGTGATTTAACCCTGCAATCCTGTGAATACATGATTTCCTTCCTTGAAAAAATGCTTGCCGACTGCCTTAAACAAAAAGAATTCCTCTTGTGTTCTAAGAAGCATCCGTGCGAACACTTCTGCACTATAGACACCTTTTGCTACAAAGGCGGTTTATATGGGGTTCCTCCATGTACTGAAGTCCAACTATCCTACGAATTTCTCTACTATCCCGGCTACAACGGAACTCTATCCACACGACGTTCCATAAAATAAGCTTTCCAAATCGTCTAAAACTTTATATCATCCCTTTACTCTTTTTTTTCAAGTGAAACAACATGACAAACAACAACATCGGTCAAGCCCTTCTCATAATTGCAGCCCTCTATTTCTATTACACAATCAACCTACACTGGGTTATTGTATTAGCCATGTGTCTTTTAGCAACACTCACCTGGACCTACCCCGGCTTCAGCAAAGAGCGCAAGCGCCTTATTGACGCCCAAGTTGAAACTCTCAGAGCTAAAGCAGCCTACTACCGCTCAAAGCTCTGCGACTAAAGCCTTCAAAGCTTCACCAATAAAATTCACAATCTTTATATTCTCCTTTTTCTCTCTCTTTTTTCAAAGAACGTGACAAACTATGAACAAACCTAAAGTTGAAACAATCCCAAAAATTCATCTACTTGAAAAAGATCCAGAAGATGGATCCGTTTTCACCGTCTCCAAATATGACCTCATTGACTTCGACAAATGCAATAAAAGCCATGACATGTCAGGTTCCCTAATGAACCATCCCATGGTTGAATAAGAGATGGTGACGAACTTAAGGGTAAAGCACTCTACCTTCAAAAGTCATACAACTGGAAGATAGTTGAAGACTCCGAAGGCTCCATCTGTCTTATCGCCATCAAAAAGTAAACAACCGTCGGCCAAGCGAAGATTTATCAGTACCAACTTTCAGTACTACTCATAGATGTCTATGAGTATAACAACTCCAGTATGCTATAGCTGTCGTCACTATCTTCCGATGAAGCGGAAACGCGGCAAGCGCTGCCTCTTCGGCTACAGTATGTATATCTACAAGTGTAAACATCATGTCCCTTCGGTACGACTCATTAGCGACTTCTTCTGCACTTCGTGGCTGGAACTCTTAGACGACCTTGAGGCTTTGCCGAGTACGAATGTTTATATTCTCCGCAGTCGTAACAGACTCAAAGAGAGTTGACATAAAATGAGCGAATTAGAGGTTCAACTTAAAAAAGCACAAGAATCCCACAACTGGTTTGCACCCTCAATGTTTATCACCAGCTACGGTAAACGGGGTTTTAAAATCGAAGTTTCTGCCTACAAACACAACCCTGATGGGTCTATAGAAACCGACGACTTCAACATCGACGGTTCAAACTACGCAAAAACCAAAAAAGCTTTCTGGCAAGCCTGGAATTCCAAACATCACAATGCTACCCTCTCAATCCTAAAATCAGTCAGCTCTTACGGTTTATAAAATAGGTGAAACATCTATGAGTAAAACAACATCCGACAAAGCCTTAGAAGAATTTATCTCTTCACTTGAAACTCAAGGCATGGCATGCGGTGAAATCATCGGTGAGTATCTACAGCGAAGCTACCCCAAAGCCACCGTTTTCAAGTTCTACAGAAGTGCAATCGCCTTCCAACAAATTCCTAAAACTAAAAGACTTAAAGTTATCGCCTGCGGTGACCCCCACTGTATGGGTCGTGAACTCACTCCTGAAGAACTCAAGAAGTGGACAACTGTCAGCTACATCGAAGGCGACCGTTTCGGCCCCATTCTCAACGTGAAACTTCCAGAACAAAAAGCAGAATCCATCTATCTCTCAACTTGTCATTAACTACAAGGTGAGTTTCACTTGACCTGCCAAGACTGCCAAGTTGCTTCGCAAGACTGCTCTTCGAGTGCATACTGCCGCTTGTCAGGGCTCCGCCTCTCTCAAGAGGACTACGTCCTTATACGCTATAAGGTGTTCTACTGGGCGCTGATGCGCTCCTACAAACACTAAAAGCTTTATATCATCCCTTTGCTTTTTTCATCTCACTAAAGAGTGTGTAACGCATGACAACCGAAAAAGCCATAATAAACCATCTACAATCTTCCATTAGATATGAACAACAAGAAGTTGTACGGTATTCTAGCGAAGTAACAGACTGTGTAGGTAGTAACTTTTCACAAAACCTAAATCATTTCACAACCCAATTAACCATACATAAAGCTCGACTAAAAGTTTTTGAAGAACTCCTAACAGAACTACCAACAATTCACGAACCAGTGACAAACTGTCCAATCTGCGTTGAAACCCATAAAAAACTTAAAGAATCCTTGAAAGAACCTATCACTAAAATTGTTCAAAAAATACTCGAAAAAGCCTATTGGGCATCAGAAAAAAGCTACTATCCAGACACCGAAGAATACACCAAGCACATGGAAGAGCACAAGAAAAACCACGAACTCTAACCCTCTCTTACAGCAATCTTCATATACTCCTTTTTATTTCTTTAGTTTACAAAGAGTGAAACGAAGTATGACAAAACAAAGTAAAACAAAAGGGTTAGTATTTTTACCAAAATGTGTACAACATGACTGCAAGGTCCAACAACTGTTGCACGCTACGCAACCTAAAAGACACGGCGGTCGTAAATCAATTAAACTCGAAGAGATTTCTCCCACCATCCGGGAACGAGTCTTCAACCGTCCCTCCTCTCTTAAGTACGTTCCCCTCACTTCAAAAACTCTCTAAGTTTCACAACGTCGTAACACGGTGGTTCCACATGAACAAAAGAATGCAAGCCTCACTAAGAGTAGTAAGACACCCAACGAGAATCTTCACAATCTGGTTGAGGCTCACCTACTTCCTCTATTACTTTAAATGGAGTAAACTCTCAGTTAAGCGATCTATAGAAGTCTTCCCAGATTGCTTCTTCACCTTAAACTATGAGGAGCTCCGCGAAGAGATTCTCCTTGCAAGCAAAACATTCAAATAATCCTTTTTCTTTTTGTAAAACTGTGACTCTCTATGAGTAACACTAAAGTAGAAAACCTCAAACTCTTCCTCAAGCAATTCAACGAAGAGTCCTCCGGCTGTGAATGCTTACAGAACGCTACGCCACTATTAATAGAACGTACAGGTCATGAAGAAATTCACATTCTCTATGAAGAGTTGTACACGGACGACATAGCCTTCATATTATCCACTTGTCTAAAGTACGACTTGCGTATCAAAATTGAAGCTGTCTCCAGCGAAGTTTTCCTCATTCTCATCTATCCCTAATCAACGCAAAGCTTTATATCATCCCTTTCTTTTTTTGTTCTACAGTGAATAGACATGAGTAAAACACCCCAAGTTTGGTGCTACAAGTATAAATGGCTCCCTAAAGAACTCTACGAACTTACACTACGCGGCGAGCCTGTCAAAGCTCTCTTAGAGACTGAAATACTTGGCGCTGCAAGCCACGAACATCTCAACAGGTTGCACCACTCTGTAGACACAGAAGCACGGCTGACAGCTACTCAGAGAGTTGAACTCTTCCAAGCTATAGACACAAAGTGGACCATTCTTTCGGGAGAAGAAATTCTATGAGAAACAAAAACATTCAAGCCTATGCAGTTTATGACTGGAAAGAACATCACAAAGCCTACAAATTCGTAGATAAATGGAAGAAACTGGGGTTTAAAGTTTTTGATTATGGCGCTTTAGAACAAGATGCCTTTATTCTTGTAGCCGCCATTACAAAACCTATCAAGAAAGAAATCCAAAATCGCCATTATCTCAGAGACTCAGTTGAAGGCAATTTTGAAAATCCCATTGAGGTGTAACACATGGGTTTCTACTATGACTGTCAAACCAAAACAATAGTACAACACGACTTCCAGTTAGACCTCATAGATCCCAAACATTGGGTACGTCATGAGTATCTCGGAACGTGTAAGTGCCCAAAATGTCTACAAAGGTGAAGAAACTTTGCACGAAAAACACTTTGATAAATGTCCCTGTTGTGAAGGACCAATGCAACGTGAACTGAAAGGTCGAAACACTATCTACCATTGTTTAGAAGATAGTCATTGCGGAATAATTATCATTGTTCCTTACTGTTAAGCCAATGCCCGCTGTTTAAGCAACACTTATTAGCTCCTTATCTCTCTCTTTTTCTCAAAGCGTAGCAACGCAAAGTTCGCAACCTGAAAAAGTAGTGACAACTATGCCTGAACTTCCAGAATGTCGGAAATGCGCAGCCTGCTGCGGAGAGTGCATCTTTCTAAGCTACGCTCCCGCGACGGAACTCTTCTCCTGTCTCATCTACAAGAACAAACACCGAACTAAAGTTAACCTTGAAGATGAAGACTGGTTTGTTAAAACCCCAGAAGAACATTTATTTGACCAACTTGAGGAAATTGTTTCAGGTTCATACTGCAAAGTGTGCCATAATTTTTATTGTCACAACGACTTTGAGCGAAACTACTACCATCAATTCATAGAAGATCAAAAGGAGAAAGCTTTGCGCACTCAAGCTAAAGTCCGTGAGAGAATCCCAGATTTCGACACGCTCATAGAAATCCTAAACGCGGAGGTGACAAAATAATGGGAAATGAACATATATATAAACTCGTTAGACCAGTGCCTGCAACCAACGAAATAAAAATGCTAATCAAGTTCATGTTCTATCCACCTAAAGAACCATCAGAAGACCTCAAGTTCCTCGACTATAAATGGTTCTACGATGTAAGTGACAACTTCAAACTTGGCGGTAGATTTAGAAGTACCCACATAGAAATCGAGAATGGCTTCCTCATCAAGTTCTATTGTAAAGCAACCAATTCATGCTTCAATGAGGACATGAAACGATATATATCCATGCTCAATTTGCGACCACAAATCATTCAATGGGAAATTGAAGGTTAGGAAGTGTTGACTGGTAGTAATACGACCAGTAATCTTCCTTAAAAGAGAGCTCCTTATTTTACTTCCTAACCATGAACCTATCCTATTCCCTTAAGCATCGCGGAGCTCCACATTTTACAAATTCGATAATGTTCTTACCAAATGGTTTGGTTGACTGATCTCAGAAATAATCTTGGAAAATCTATAGAGAGCTCCACAGTTAAAATATCTACAAGTTCCACCACTTTAGAAAATGTAGGCCCAACCCTTTTCCTAAGGATTGTTTTCAAGATAAAACCGTACTTGAGTGCACATACGGAGACCTTCATCGGGTTCTATCCGGCAATCTTCTCCTGGATTTTCCAGGCAGTCTGTCTGGTATTCACAGTCTACACAACAAATTGTACATGGGTGACCTTCTAGGAGCCTTTGACAGTCCCACTTGTTAAGAGTCTGGTCTACTTTTTTACCGCCGATATACTTCTTCATTTCTCAAGTTCCCTTCCAGCATTTGTCATTATAATGAGGTCCACAAATTCTGCAGGTACAACCCTTTGTTCCTATAAATCCTTGATTAACTCTTGGAAGACCACAGTGACCGTTACAAGTACTCTCCCCATGACATGTTTGACATTTGAACCTGAAGCCTGCTGTCTGGATTTTTTTCTTTCCACCAATATATTGCTTCATTTCTTCTTCTTTTTCTCCTGTATATGCATAGGCTCTGCATAGTAGACCTTTCGGGTTCCTGCAAGGTTGCCTAAGGTTTCGGCATTAAGCATGATTGCGCCGTCTGGTATTACGACACATCCTGTTTCGTCTGTGTATGCTGTGCCTATATGATACTTCATAGTTTCACCTTATTTGGTGGTTGTTTGGGATTTTTTTTGCCTCAATTTCTTCTATTAGAAGTTTGTAACTTGGAGCTGCACACACCCCGCAATTCTTTTTGGAATATCTGCGATGCTTACAGTATGAACCATGAGGTGTTTTTGGTGTTCTTGTTTCTTGGCAAATTCTTGTCATAGTTTACTCACACTTTTAAGTATTCTGAAAGGTCTATTAAAAGCTATTGCTCTACAGAGGTTCGCCCTCATTAACATCCTCTTCCTCTTCGTTTGCTACAGCTTTGCTTCTGTGAAAGTGTTCACTTTGTGGAGAACAACCTCGTAGGGTATCTACTTTAGATTTCTTCGTCGTATAACTCACCTCTATTTCATTTGTGAAACTCGGTAACCACCGATGATTTTCTTATCTGGTTTAACATATTGAGTGTAGTTTATGAGTTCCCAAACTCTTAGACTCCAGTTGTATTGATACCATGATCCATCTTCAAGTACAACGAATCCCACTCCTCTCGTAAATGGTACATTGGTGTCTTTTACTTTTCCTCCACAAGTTTCACAAACTGGATGTGCAGTCATTTTTGGTTTATTTGGAACATTAAATTGAACTAAACTAATAGGGTTGTTAGCCATTACATTATGACACCAAGGACACAAATAAACTTTTTCTACAGGTTGCATTTTTTCCAACTACCGTGAAAATTGAAAGTTGATCCATCTGGTAGAATTATGTATTCAGGACCATAAATTCCATCATTTTGGTGGTTTACACACCTAAAGTGTCTGCCTCCGACGCGTATCACATCTTCTCTCGAATTGTAACGGAGTTCATCTCCTGCAAACCCACAGGCCCATCCTCCATCAGTATCGTCCCTAAGTTCACCGTGGTTTTCACAGAGACATCTGCGCAAGCCCTGTTGAACTTTTCTTCCACCTATATATTGCTTCATTGTTCGATCCTAAACTCCAAATCGCATACTGCGGGAGACATCTGTCCTCCAAGACATCTACCACAGACACATGTTCCTTTGTTGCATTTTTCCAATGCATTTCTACATCTAAAGATTCTACCGCAGTCTACACATTTAATATGTGTGATGTCCTTATCTTGGATTAGCTTTGTTCCACCTATATAGGTTTTCATTCTATGTTCCACTTCTTTTTCCATTCTTCATAACCAGGAGTATTTACCCAACAACTTGGGTAAGAATTACCGGAGCAATCAGGACATCTACATGTATTTTTAAACGGTTTATTACGTCCATTACACAAATTACATGTAAATGTTTTACCACACTCTGTACACTTTTGGTTACCATTTTGGTCTCTTTTAAAGCCACCGATATAGTGTTTCATTTTAACCAAACCTCGTTTTGCATTTAAAGGGTGTATTAGGATCAACATGAATTCGGCAGAAGCAGAATGTAGTACCTTTAATTTTAACTTCGTCTTTACATTCACCATTACATATGAATGATTTTCCTCCACACACATTACATATTTTTGTAAAGGTCTTCAAATTTTGATCCACTTTAGCTCCACCAATGTAAGTTTTAGTCATGCTTTTAGCCCTCCAAAGTGGATATTAACCAGCCCATAACACCTATTAGTATTAATACTGGTAGAAGCAGTAAAACAAGCAACTTTGACCGTTTTCGGCGCTTCTTAGTTTTACTCATAGTGTACACATCTATAGAGACTAATATTACGGAGCTTAAATAGTTTTAGTTTCTCTCAGGAGATCGTTTTTACCAATAATGTCGCACGATTCTAATAGTAAACATTGAAAGCAAAAACGGTCTTTAAATCCGTTGCATAGATGTATCCCGAATTCATCAATTCTGATTTGAAATTTTTGATCCCGAGGATCAAGTTTACGTTGATCCCGTTTGGCACCGCCTATATAGACTTTCATTGTATGACAGCACAGCCTCCTATAAACTGCGGGTTTCCCTTTCTTTCAGTAACCATTTTAAAATGACACATTCCTTCATAATCAGGATCACATATACGACATGTGCGGCTGCAAGAAGATTTTTTATAGGCACTACAATCTGTAGAAGTGCAAATAAATTTGCCTTTACCACAGTGTGTACATGTTTTAACAACCTGTTGTGACATAGTTTTTACTCTTCGTAGTTACACAACGTGAAGGATTATTTATAGATTCTCATCCTTGAGGCTTCACCCGTGATAACGAAGCTTTATATAGTCCTTAAAGCTGCTTAAAGCTGTGTAAACTATGAAGCAATATATAGGCGGGCACAAGGTGAACCAAAACGAACGACCACGTTGCTGTGCTAACTGTTATTTTTTCATTTCATCACCATATGAAAAATTATGTATGACTAATGGTAATGTATTTGATTTGGTAGAAGATTGGGGATTACAAACAGACTATTCAACTATAGGTAGAGAATGTCGTGAATTTAAGCCGCGCGTTGCGTAAGCTTTATATTAACCGAAGTGTAACTCTTGTAACGCGCAACAAATCGTAAAAAAGAGCATAGCGCACATAAAAAAGGAGAAGAGAAGCAAAGAGGGGTGGGGGATGTTGGTTTTTCTCTCATTCTTTACCCTCCCTCACCCCTTGATCCCTCACAATTCTAAAAGAAAGAGAAAAGAAAGGCGGAAAGGGTGGGCTGAGGAGAGCTGGTTTGCGCCAGCTTGCGATAATGCACTCCACGGAACACGGTGTGATCCCGTATATAGTTCGTGGCATCCCCGCAAACTTAAGTAAAAATGATGATCCAAAATGTCAGTATGCGAACATAGAACCAAACGTAATATTCCTTGTGATGGTGACAGAGAGCACGGCATCTGTCCCAACTACAGTAAGTGCTGGCCCATGGATAAGGATACTATCAGTTCGTTAAGTAGTGGGAAACCAACGGAGGAAAAATAATGGTTGACTGTGAAGATTCAACTTGCCAATTTAACAGACATGGGTTTGCTGTGAATGTATGTAGTTTTGAACCGAGTATAAATTCAAAACATGAATGTATGAGTTACCTAAAGAAAAATATCCAACCAATTAGTATGACACAGGGAACAGTAAATTGCCCTGATGGAAGCAGCTGGAAACCAGTTAAGAAGTCAACAAAATGAACTGTCCAAACGGCCTTGGTATCTGTAGGCAAGATTACTGCATCTTGGAGACCTGTCCTAATATCAAAGAATTCATCTTTATCCGAAGGCAAGAAGAAACATTCCGAAAATTCTGGGAAACAATGGGGTAGAAAACTTTGCGCAAATTTTTCTACAGAAGTCCTGCTTAAAGTAAACTTTATATTATCCTTTAACTTTTTGTTCTATGTGTCGAAAATATGATAGTATACCATGTTATCGGTGCTGGCAAGCTTAAGAGATGTCTATTAACAGGGTATCTACCTGGTCCCGTTAGGGCCTGGAAGCAAATCTCTTCCGCAGAACGTTTCAGCAAGCAAACTGGTAGAAGTATTATACTTAGGTTAAAGTTTCCCGAAGATGGTTCAGTACAACCATTGGGAGGGCACCGCAACGAAGCAGTCTACATAGTCGGAAACTATAGTTTGAAAGGAATCTTTGGTAACATGAGCAGGTGAATCTATTGAAAAATTACATAGGCGGTAAAAAAGTTGTACAGTCTATAGGTAGTACACCATTATTAGCCTGTACTGCTTTTTCTATAAGACATGAACGTTGCCGGTATTGTTGTTTCATCTGTGAACATTTATCCCACTGCTTCCGTGAATGGGAAAGAAGAGAATATGATCATCAAGGTTTCAATTGTTCTGGTCACTGCCCAGATACACAGGATTATGTTAAAAAATATGGCTTGCCTCCAAGGGTGATAGAAACATGAAGCAATACATAGGCGGAGCTAAAGTAAACCAGTCAAATAGTTTATCTGACTTAAAGTGCGCCAGTTTTGAAAATGTGGAGACACGATGCGGTCAGTGTTGTTTGACTTGTAAAGATTTACCTAACTGTTCCAGAGAGTGGAATGCAGGAAACTATGGTAGAGCGAGAGACTGTGGTTGGTGTCCTGCTGTATATGATTATGTTAAAATATATGGCGTTCCTCGAAACTGAGTTTCAAAAACTTTATATTGACCTGAAAGCATTCTTAGAAGTGAGCATTTATGACAGAATTAAAAAAGTCGGAAGTAATAGAATCTAAAAAAGGGGAGCATTATAGATTTGTCTCCTTGGAGAACACTGAGCCAGAAGCGAAACTTCTCTGTGAACAACTTGTAAAGAAGGGCTTCCAACCAGCGACCTTTCAGCGTAACGATAATAAATTTTTCGAGGTTTTCGTGAAATTCAGCAAAGCCGAGGAACTCATCTACCTCTTAGAGAGGAAGCATTGCGACGCTTGCCCTCCGGGTAAGAAAGCGGAATGCGACATTAAAACCTGCAAAGTTAAGTCCTCTATAGAGGATGTGAACTGGAAAGAGCGCCTTGGGTTCTACAGTTTGATCAGCCACGACTTGAAGAAACTCAGGGAAGCAGAGGTGAAAACGAATGAATAAAATTTGTGCTGTGGTACTTACAGTATTAGTAATAACATTATTGTTGTATGTACCTATATGTTTGGTTGCTCTCATATTTAATTTACCTATTTTGGAGTCACTTCTATTTATGAACAACTTCTTTATGGCAGCAATTATTGTAATTTTTGCCATCATAGGTATAGTTGCTGTTTTTAACTGGTATAGAGACCAATAACATGAAAAACTTTAAATAATCCTTTCTCTCTTTTTTCTTTAAGTGAGAAGTCTCTATGTGTAAACTAAATAATTGTATCCAAAGAAGACCTAAATGCAAGAACGCGAAACCTTGTGTTTAACGGAGATGTTAGAATTTGAGTAAAAGACGCGGCAAACTAAGAGCATTAGGGCTCCGTAGAGTTCCACAGAAGTTCTACGTTAACGAGGGGTTCGGCAACGGTCACTACTGCTTTAGAGCTCCTGTACAGTTGCCCACAGGAGAGGTTGTGAGATTCCGCGAGTCTAAAGATGGTTCGGAACTGTGGCACGAGCCATTGCGTAGTCCAACTTTAGAGAAGATGGGTCTACAAAGAGACAAATTTGGAAAGATAACATTAATCAAGAAGGTCTAAAAGCATGAAATGTCCTATATGTGGAAGTTCAACAATATTTAATGATTATAGTGGACTAAGTTTGGCTATTAAAGGTTTGCCAGAAAATTGGAAAGCCCTATATTTAGAAGGATTTATGTGTTTACAATGTGGTGATTCAACAAATAGTTTCATCCTTTTAAAAGATGGTAGACTTTATATTTACAAAGATGATGATGTTTGGACATTAATTAGAAACACAACTCCAGATCCCAAAAGAATCGGTGGTTACAAGGTGATTCAGAAATGACAGAGTTAAACTGCCCAAAGTGTGGAAACCCTCTTTTACAAAGAGACAGGTATTCCCATGATTCTCATTATAATATTCCTAGTAGTTTGTTTGAGGATCATATCGCACTTCAATGTAGAAATTGTAGTGTATATTGTTATTATGTGCTTCTACCTAACGGAGAGTTGTATAACTACCAAGGTCTTATAGATTGGGTGCTGGTAAGGCAAAAAAAAAGAAGAGACAGTGTGACCCATCGAAGATTATAGGCGGAGCGTTTGTACAATGAGGTGTCCCATGCATGGCTGTGAAATGGAAAACAAGTCTGGAGTAGTTAGTCACCCAACATCCTGGAGTATTGAAACTTTAATGAATGGGGAAATCCCTTTAGGTACACTAGTTCAAGATAATACGGCTTGGTACTGTAAAGAATGTACACATAGGTGGTATGCTTATATACCACATAATCATACTTTATATCATTTCGATCATATTTCCTCGGCTTGGAAAGCTGTGAAAGTTATGCCGGTTTCAAATCGCAAGTGCGACCCGTCTAAAATTATTGGAGGAAAATTCGTACAATGAGGTGTCCGGTATGCGGAAATGAAAAAATGGAATTTGATGAATTTGTACAGCAATACTATTGCATAGACTGTTGCCTATCTACTCACAATAATGAATGCTGGTTTTCTCCTAATCAAGATGGTAGTATAAACACAGCATCATACTAATAAGGTTTTCTATCTTATAAGCAAAAGAAAGGTTTCACCCGACAAAATTATAGGTGGTAAATTCGTACAATGAAGTGCCCAGTTTGTGGAAATGAACTTACTGAAATTAACAGTCCTATACTTTTAAACCGTCGTAATGGACCAGAAACACACCATTGTCACAAATGCTGTCGTAAAGAAGGTAATAACGATAATCAATGTAGATTTAAATTAGAGTCTGGAGGAGTCCTGCTACAGGTTACTACAGGTAGACGTTTCGCCGTTTTTTCGGTAAAACTAAGAAAGGTTGACTCTAAGAAGATCATTGGAGGAAGATTCATTGCGCAAGCTTAAGAAGGTTTACATCGGCGGAGCAAAGCGTAAGCAGATAAACAACGATAAGATAATTACCGAGTTAATAGAAATTTTTGGTATTTCAAAAAACATCATAAAAAATGACGATAGAGGATTTATAGTTCCATCGTTTGTTGATACATATAGTAAAGGTTTTAAAAACTTTATGCGGAGGCATAAAGCAAAAATTGACGTTATTGCTACTGGTACTGAAATTCCATTTACTACTTGGTATGTAATTAAACCTACCCAGTAGCGAAGCTTTTTATAATCCATTTCTGTAGAATCTATAGAAGTGTAAACTATGAACGAGAAACACAGCCCAATAGTTACTCCCAGTAATCAACCTAAAGCACTGCAACGCGAGGTTACAACTAAGAAGGCGGTCTACGCAGACCAGTTTGTGAAGCTTACGCCAGAAGCTCTCTTAGAGGAGATGAAGAAAGCGGGCGGTAGAAACTTAGTGACTGAGCAATTCGCTGTGCTTATAGCTCCTAAGGTGAAGAAGTCGGAAGATGAAGTGAAGCATCATCTGTGGGATTTAGCGTTGGCACACGTTAGGACTCAAATGAGGAAGCTAGAAGCACAGGACAAAATTACTATGACTCCAATTAAGGAAGGCGCGAAGCTGCGCTACGAGTACACGGTGGTTGAGTAACACGGCAGTTAAACCCGTAAGTAAGGAAGAAGAGGAGCTTATGTGGGAAACGGAAGTCATGATTACAAAGTTTACCGTGCTCAGTTTACACACAAAAATGATCGTTTATGCTATAGGTGGGGATTGAGTTGAAAAATTATATTGGTGGTAAAAAGTTGGATCAGTCTCATAGAGTTCTACAGAGGATTTGCAGTTGCGGCGAACACTTTACTTGTGAGGGAGAATGCCATGATGTTGAAAGAATTAAATCACCAGAAAACTGTAACTGCGGAGATTGTACTAACATTCGAGGATTTTATTCTGCTGGTTCACCACATTGGTGTAAATCACGATTCCCGAATGGGAGGCCACAGTAGATGAAAAATTATATCGGTGGAACCAAAGTTAATCAAGCGGGATTTCCGAAAAAATGTGCCATGTGTAAAAAAATTTTCACTTGCCAAAATGAATGTGGAATTAGGGAAAGAATAACTAATATGGACCAATGTGACTGTCCTTCGTGTGCACAGCGATATGATCATTACCCAGAAGGTTCGCCAGCGTACTGTAGAACGAGATTCCCAGAAAGACATCCGCGCTAAAAGCAAAACTTTATATGTTCCATTTTGTAAGTAGAGATACAGAGCAAAACAAAAAAGTGACAAAATATGAAAACTGTAAAAATTGGTAGATTCGGACAGCAATTAAAAGAAATCGCCTTTTCAGATGGCGAAAATGTCAACGATGCGCTTACCGCAGCAAAAGAAACCCTCAAAAAGGGCGAAACTTTAACCATTGACGGCGAAACTGTTCGTGGTAGCTACGTCTTTGAAGATGGCGACGTAATCATCATCGAAGCATCCACCACCGGCGCATAAATCGGCCCAAACACAGTTTAGTGTCTTTCAACCTAAACTAACTCTTTTTTTTATTCAACTTTTCAGCAAAGTTTTCAACCCCTTTAAGCAGAAAGCTTTATATCTGCCTTTAAGTTTTCTTAAGTTAAAAACAGTTTAAACAAAAAACAAAAAAAATGGAGGAAAAAAATTGAATATAACTTTCGGAAAATTCGGTGAAGAAGACGAAGATCCACCGATTAAACCTTCAGACTTACAAAGCTTGAAGGACTTCATCACTTCTTTGGTGAATACTCTTAAGCTAAAGAACTACCGTGAAATCTACGTTGCTGGCCCGCATCAATGCTACAGCCAAGAATACGAACCCAGGACAAAACAAAAAGACATCCTTGAAATCTACTTCTACAGCTTACCAGATGGGTTAAGCGGTGACTTTGATCGCATTGACCAAATCGTCGCTAACGGCAACACAATCGTTCTCAGAGAAGGTCAAAAAGATTCCATCAAAATTCTTTCAACGACAGCAAGCTACAAATCTATAGAGGACGACGAAGGTCGACTGATTGCACTCATAAAAGACAACCAAATGTGGGTTCTATGTGACTTGCTACACAATGTTGGCACATCTACAGAGGCACAAAGCGTTGCAAAGGATGTCATGCGCTACATCGTTGACATATATTTCAATCCCCCGACAGAAGTGGAACTACGTAAACGAGCTGCGGAGAAAATTGATGCCATCATCGAAGAACATTTCGGTAAACACACAAAAGACCTTGAACAGAGAGTCAAAAGTTTAACAGCGGATCTACAAGAGCGAGAACGGCAGTTAGCGCAGAGTGTCAGAAACTTAGCTTATGAGAGCGAAATGCTTGACCTTGCGAAACGGCGTGTGAAACCAAATGCAGAACAAATCATGCGCAACATGGAGAAGATGCCTTTCGTCAAAAAAATCTACTTCAAAAACGGCGTTGTCACAGTTGACACAAAACCAATCAACATCGGTCCCTTCGAGTACGGTTCGTGGACAATTCAGTTGACACAAGACATAGCCAAATTTACACATGAAGTACAATCAGCCAGCGTTAGACACCCCTACGAGTACGAAGACCACAGATTTTGCATGGGCGGATTCGAGAGAAACTACGCATTAGCTGTTTCATCTGGAGAATTCGACAAAGCGTTAACCATCTGTAGACTTGAAATCACAAATTATTCAACAGAGACAAGGCAGAAGCCACTTGAAGATTTCCTGAAGAAAATCATGGGCACAGCAAGATTCAACAAAGTCCTCAAAGAAGTTAGGGAAGAAAAGTTCCCAGACGCAGATGGTCTATTCATCTCAAAGATAGGCGGTGCTACAGTAACGTTTATCGCAACAAAGAAAGCGGCCGATGGCCATGAAGTACCAACAGTAAAGAGTGTGGAGATCAACTATGCCGAATGAGATACAAATAGACTACCCAATCTACTCAAAGATGTTCGCTTACGCTGAAATCGCCAAGAAAACATTTGACTCAGAAGTCGGCGGCTACCTCATCATAGATGAACTTGAGGGAGGGGGCCTAAAGGTAGAAGACATTATTCTACCCAAGCAAACTGTAAGCGGCGCTACGTTTACGACAAAACCAGGACTCAAAGTGGATCCATCAGTGATACCGAAGATACGCGGATTCTGGCATTCCCACCATAACATGGGCACATTCCACAGTTCTACAGACGACACAACCCTTGGGGACAAATGGAATGGAGAAACCCATGGCAGCGCACCATATGCAGTCTCTATAGTCGTTGCTTTCCCAAACAAGATCATCGCCTACGTTCAATACTTCAAGCCTATTTTGCTTGAAAAGCTTGAAATCCCAGTAGTGGTGTTACACCCACCGGACGTAACAGGACTCTATGAGAAGTGCGAAGCTGAGGTCAAGGCGCAAGTATCTAAAGAAGTCTACAATCAAAATTGGAAATGGATGGGAGGCGACTATGAGGAGCTTCCCTCCCCAAAAGACACTGGAGACGCATCAAGTCCTACAACAGATGAAGAAATGAAAGCGGTCACAGAAAAGTTCCTGCTTGACGAGGCATGTGACGCAATTATAGATCCAACAACAGGTATGAGTGTGACGGAGCTTAAAGTACATGGAATGTGGAACCCTACTAAGTACGACCACGACTTAGCAGTACAAGTTAAGCAGATGGTAGAACTTCTAAGAGAGAAGTACCGCAAGCCCACGGATGAAGAAAAACTGAAATTCGGACAATGCGTCCATATATGTCTCAACCAGCAAAACAAGCCAATATGTTTCATACAAGGCAAAA
>Ga0172381_10000081_pt1 | contig 100484 bp, 187 predicted proteins | sample Leawel6488metaG_FD_119754 | JGI IMG/M metagenome (GOLD analysis project Ga0172381, IMG submission 119754) | Leachate microbial communities from a municipal landfill in Southern Ontario, Canada - Leachate well 64-88 metaG | ecosystem: Engineered > Solid waste > Landfill > Unclassified | place...
AATGCAACCAATACCTATGTGTTCGTGAATTGTCAATTTGGAGTGAATTAAATGAGAGAAATAAACAGTCCAATTGGAAAACAACTCGTTCCCGATAACAACGAGCAACTCGAAGCCCGCATTACTGCAGTGGAAATTGACAATGAACTACTTAAAAATCAAATTAGTGTCTTTGCACAATTATTGCAAAGTACATTAGATCTATTGAATAAACATATAAATGATAAAGTTTGAGGTGATAAAACATGGTTAACCAAAAGGTGGATGCAAAGGTATTTAAAAAGGAAATGTTTTAAATAAACTATGCCTGTTCATGGTGGAGAAGACTCTAAAGGTCATTATGAGCAATGGGCGAGCACGGAACCAAGTATCGCGGCAAAGATGCTAAGAAAAAGGCTGCGGAACAAGGACGTGCCACTTATGCAAATGGATATCGCGGAAAATATAATTTTCCGCAAGGAAGGGGAAAGTAATGGTGGAAAACACTGATAAAATTCTATCTGATGTAGGAAAAGCTATTGATAAGGTGAAGGATTTGGAAATCGTGAAAAAAACTGAAGCGCTTTTAGCTGCCGGAGATAATATAGCTAACCAAATTAAGAAAGATCTCGACGCAAATGGTGACGGTGTTATTTCCGGCACCGAGATTAGAAACGGTCTTAAAAATTCTCCTACACTCAAAATGCTATTAGGTGGATTCTTGACGGTGATTGTTAGTGCTATAATCGCCTTTATAAAGAATTCTATGGGTGGGAATTGGGACTGGCAGCAACTACTTACGATTTTAGAAGCTGTAGTTCCAATTTCCATTATCACCAAAATCTTCTGGGGTATCTTTACTTCCAATGAAGATGAGATGAAGAAACAAAGCGAAGAAATTTACGCTTTGAATAATGTGATCTCTATTAAGGATCAAACACATGAAGCCGAGAAAAGCAAGATGGTTCTCCAATACGAAGCTAAACTTGCCGATAAGGAACTTACTAATCGCTTATTAATCCAGAAAATCGAATTACAAATGACAAAGTGATAACCATGGTATCAATCTTTTGTGAGCCATGCGGTTCACCAATCGTAGACGCGCAAGGTAATCTATATTTTTTAACCGACCGAGCCGAATTCCGACAACGTCTTAATAACCTTTTTAATACCCAAGTTGGCTCGGAAGTTTTTTATCCCGAATACGGATTTGATATATTTAATGTATCCCAGCTTCCTCCCGGCGAAAGTAAGATAACTCTACTTCGCAACATGGTTATAGAAGCTCTAAATGTTTATCAGGTTCAAAGTTTATATGGTATCCGTTCTGTTGAAGCGTCTATTACGGGAACAACGGGAATTGTCAATATCCAAGTCACCGATACAAGTGCAAATGAATATACAGAGGTCTTAGAAGTATGAGTTTAACCGCAACCGGCTACGTGCGCGAGACAATCGACGAAATCTTTATCCGAATGAGTAATGATCTCAAAAAAACATTTCCAACTATTAATATTAATCCGGATAATATTATCTATCAATGGCTTAAGACTACAGCCGTTGAAAAGTATTATCTTCAGGGGAACATCGACGATGGAATGCAAAATATTACGCCCATGGCAGCCGAAGGTGTCTGGCTTGATAAACACGGTCAGGAACGGGGTCTTACTCGCAAAAAGCCATCTTATGCGGTAGGGGAAGTATTATGCAGCGGCGTTCCCGACAACTCATCTATTCCGGAAGGTAGTTTATTCGCGACGGAAAATAACAAGACTTATGTTTCTACCGAAGCAAGATACTTCGCCGACAAACTTATCTTTACGCGTTTAGGCGGCACCCAAGATGATATCCCAGCCAATTACGCCAATCTTTCTATCAGCGGACTCTTTACCGATCCGGATTATAATACATTAATTTCTACCGGCTACTATACTTTTAGCGGCGATATTGTAACATGGTCTAATACCGGATTCATTGCTTCCGGCGAATACTACTATGTGTCCTTAAGTGGAACTATGGCGGTATACGTTCCGATTCAATGTGATACTTCGGGAACCTATGGAAATACGGCATCAAATACCATTACCGTTAATGCGAGTTCATTAGGTAATATTACATCCTGCTATAACGTTGCAGATATAACTAATGGTCGCGAATGGGAAACTGATAATGATTACCGTCAGCGTATCTTAGCGGCTAATGGTAAAACATTCTCGCTTAAATCCGTCGAGGCTATGGTTTGGAATCTTGCCGGCGTTAAGAATTGTTCTGTATGGCAAACATCTACCGTAGATAGAGCCGTTCCAACCGATTGGACCTATGTTCTGGATAGTGGTATTGCTTTAAATGGTACCGGCTGGTATGGTTTGAGTTTCTATCCATCAAGCGGTATTGGAACACTATCTAGTGTAACATTGTATGGGCGAACCTCCGGTATAGCGCCGGATTTAGATTATGGCTTGAAACAATATGTCTCCGGACAGATTTCCCCTACCGGAACATATCTCGCATCAGGTTCCATCACAATGGAAATCCTCGAGCGCGAACACGAAGATTTATGGCAAGAGATTGAGATACCGATTAAATACAACGGACTTGATACCACACGAACCTACGCATTCTATTTCCACCAAGCAGAGGAACCAACGTCCGGCTACTGGATGTTCGCAACCACAGGAGAAATAGCTGTTAATTACCGTTCCGATTCATTCAGCGGATTTGCCACATTTTCCCCTTCCGGATTTGTAAGGAAAACGGGATTCAAAGCGCCGGCATACAATATCGAAGTTATTCCCTACTCCAACTATATCTTCGCAACAGACATTAAGCCGGAGATTGAAGCGCTATTAGACAATGAATCCGGTGGATACTCGCCCGTATGCATACAATATAACATTCTTGAAGCAGAGAAAGTATATCTCGGAACACGTGGAAAACTAACACTATATCCTAACTATACATTAGCCACCGTAATAGGCGAGGCAAAATATAATCTCGCGGCATACCTAGATACACTCAATGTAGGGGAAGATGTGGTATATTCTCAAGCGGAAAAAGCGATTATGAATACGCCGGGAGTGAAGAAACTTACCAACTTCCAAATATGTATTAATAACGGGACGTGGATTACTCGTAATGAAGAACGAGACTTAGCCGTATCTAATCATGAGTACGTTGTGTTAGATACATCAACATTATACCAAGGGGCGCAACTCACATGAGCGTGCGCGAATTTTTTTCTCATATCTCGGATGCTTATAAAGGCGCTGCTGGTAGTAGATTAGGTCATAATTTTAATCTTGTCGCGCAAACAGTAGGCACCGAAACGCATATCTGGGATTCAACGCTTCCTCAATGTGGTCCGTTATACATTGTCAACGACGAAGCACCATGGGCTAATAGCGGCGCAACTGTATCCATAACCTACGAGACTGCAATAGTTTCCGGCTGGGCAACTGGATATATGTATGATCTCGCGTATTACTATCCTTTATATACAGGTGTAACGGGTGTATATAGCGCATCTGTAGAGTTTATAAGCGGACGTATTAATCAGGAACGGTTAATAGAAGGTAACATTCACAAAATAAACACTTTCACTGTGAATCCGCCATTAGATATTAGCGTTTATTGTTTAGCCGATAATGGTATGAAAATGCTCTACGGTATGAACACCGAGTTAGAACGCGAAGGAATTTATCAACTCAAGAAAGGTGTTCAAGCATCTCTTTCGGAATGCCAGACCTGCACAGGTTCTAAATACTACTCCGGCGTATTATGTCCGGATTGTTCCGGCTACGGATTTAATGGTAAAGGTACAGAGAGTTTCCTCCTTTATCAGTTAGGGGAAAGTGTGGGTATAAAACGTATTAATGAAAACGATGAATCATTAGCGTTAAGAATATGGGCGCGACAGTGGAAAATGGTGCCAACGCCAAATGAGATTAAACGCTACGTTTCCAATTTTACTCGCGTAGATACCGGCTGGATTACATTAGAACAGAATTATTCGCCGGAATGTTTCTTTCGCGTCCGATTACCACAGGAACTCGTCGGAACTAAATATCCCGATTTACAGGAACTCTTGGATAACACCGTGCCAATTGGCGTAAGCGCCATTATCGAACCGTATTATTATTTAAGTTCAACAAGTGGCATAATAAATTATGAAACCGTAACAAACTCCGGTGTATGTATTTTCCCTAAAGGGCGAACGACTATGCCGGGAATGCAATGGGGAAATGGACAGTGGGGACAATACTGGTATGGCGAAGGAATCTCCTATACCGGCACCCAAGGTATTGGTCCTTGTTTAAGTGGCACAACTACTGTCGCCGATGAGACAAACTTTTTTATAGGACAAAGTAATGACGATATTAAGTTAATTTTATATTATGATCAACCGATTAGCGGAGTGACCTATTAAAATGGGATATTTTCATGTATATAGCGAAAAAGATGGAAAAGTAATTGCCGACTACGGCAAGATACCGAATCATTTTGTTGATGCCGGAAAGATTGCGTTCTTGGATACTATGATGAACTCAACGCAGTGGAGCGCCAATAACCACATTTATTTGGGAGTTGGTTCATCTACAAATACCAATGCCGGAGTCGATGGACCAACGGCGTTAGTTCCAGTGTCCAATACCGGACTATGGCAAGGACCGGATGATGCAGACTGGAAACTCACAACGGAAGTAACTCTTAACGCGCGCCCACAAATGATTTGCTACCGTAGTGGTAAGACATGTTATTTAAAGGCACGTATTACCAATGCCGAATGTGCTGCCGGAGCATTAAGCGAGTTCGGTATCTTCCTTGGCTCGGACATTACAAAACCCACGGCTAATCCCGTCACAATTGCGGCGGCTACTGATAGAACTAACGCTTTAATAATTCGTGCCGTAAGATTTCTTCTCCAAGGCGCACAATACCTTTATAATCCACTCACAAAGGTTGTGGACCAAGATTTAATCTTTGAATACATCTTCGGAGATTTTAGCTAATGACATCCAATAAATTCTACCGTGATATGTATGATCATCCTCACGGTGATAAAACCATTACGCCGGATTTGTTCAACGATATGCTTTCCGGCAATATAGATAGTGGAATGCAGGGATGTATTCATAATCTTTTCGCGCAAGGAACGTCCATTAAGTATATCAGCGGCTTCGAGATTTCGAACGTTGGTACCACATACACTATCCATTCCGGCTGGGCAATGATTAATAGTGCTTTGGTTAATTTCGAAGCAAATAGTACCGATACAGCAGGATATAGTTATGTAGACTTCTATTTAGATGTAGGTGGAAGTAGTATAGATCCAAAAAATGCTCCTGCAACAGTAGATGGATACTTATTACGTTCTATAACGCCATATAGCGATGTCTCACATATGAGCGGTGGATATAAGGATCTGGACGGAACACATCTTATTAGCGGTTCCGTATTGTATAGTAAAGGGGAAATCGCAAGTATTTACCTTTTAAGCGGTAGTGCGGTGAACAACCAAAATATTGCGTGGGGTAATAATCTGCTCACACTCACTTCCCCTACCATAAAATTCAGCGGTAATACACAAGTTACCGGCGCTCTAAATGTTCAAGGTAATGAGTATTTAAATGGTTCGCTCTATACCACCGGCTCATTCTATTTAAGCGGTGGCATGGAAGTTATTGTAGGCGATTTCCGTTTAACTGGTTCACAGTATATAAGCGGTGGAATAGTTAATCTAGTTGGCAACGAAACTATTACCGGCAACGTCTTATTAACTGGACAATTATCTATGCCGAATAGTCCGATAATTAGTCCACTCTATATATCTTCCCCTACTAACGATCTTGGATTTATAATACAGAATAAAACAGTGGGAGAGAATCATCGAACAGTCTATGTAACTAGCGCAGCTGAATGGGAATCGCTATTTACAACTAACGTATACAATGGTTATGACGGTGATATATTAATTCTGTGTGGAACTTGGACAAATACTATTACTAAACAAATTGATAAAGCGATTACTATTTATGGTAACAAAAATGTAGTAGTAAATATAACCGATATACTTTCTTCTAACAATAGTATTAATAATATTACAATACAAATACCGCAAGGAGAAAAACTTAATATATATGGAAATTACAGTAGCATAAATAACTGTGTAATTACAGGTAGTTATAACAATGGAAATGGAAGTGCTAATTCTAATTCCCTTGTTAATATATTTGAAAATTCTAATACTATTAGTGATTCTCTTATACACTATTATATAGGCGAAACTGGAGCAGTATATGATTTAGCAGCTATTGATTTTAAAACAGCATCCGAAATAGTAATAAGCAATAATAGAATAGTAGTCGATGCTATTAATGCTAATAATTATACAACTATAAATGTTTTAAGATCTCTAACATCATCATCTGGATTTATAAAAATAGTAAATAATACATTACTACCATATAATATCGAAACAGTATCATATACACATGTCAATAAATATATGGGTACAAACACTAAAGGATTATTTATAGGAAATATGTATAATGGTGAATTGTATATCCCTACCTATTGGTTAAGTGGAAGTCAAAGTAATATGGTTTCTGATTCATATAATTTCTTTAACCTATAACTTTTCCCACCAGTGACACACCGTACATTCTAACCGCGTTTTTGCGGGATCTTTTTCTTTTGTTTTTATATTATATCCTATCTTATAAACCATTTTATCGCTACCGCATTTAGGACATACATTATATTGACTCATAAGAAAATAAAGGCATTATTCGCCTTTAAATTTATGTAATACAAGTCTTTATAAAGAAAATTCATCTTAGAACAAGACGTGATGGATTTTACATTAGAAAAATAAAAGTTCGTTAAAACGCATCTAATAAGCGGAAAATGGCATACTAGACACTAATGCCGCTAAAGTTTTTATTTTTGTAAGGGGAAATTGTGCGGAATGGATAGTAACATTACAAAAGTGTCAGTAACACTGTAGATCTAACAAGTAGTATATAAGGTGGTAAGCGACAAGACTTATATACACTTTTGTCCTCAATTCTATTCGCTTTAGTATTTAAAGGTAGGAGACCGGGTGTTCGAAAAATCGAACAGCTCATTTTTTAAAGTGCAGTCTTTAAATATACTGTCTCTAAGTTTTTACGATTTTCCAAATTCCGTGGCGGAGAGCGGTGCCAGATGCCCCATCGCTTTTGAACGCCAAAAACTCGTTGTTTTTAACGTCATTTTTGCTCTATCAGGATGGCATCTGATCGTGAGAAAAAGTCCAAAGTGCTCAAAGTCGCCAAAACCATTTCGGTTCCACTCTACGATCAGAACTTCGCCGACCTGTACTTAATTAAAGTACTATCATGCCATTTTCTGATCGTGAGAATGAAAATCATTCTGTAGCGTAATTTATACGGCAGAATAAGGTATTTAAAAGGAGTGTTAATAATGTTAAATTCTAACATTTGATTTTCTTTATATAACATTGGAAAGATTCCAACTGTTACTGACTTTTTCATTTATAAAGGGTAAGAAAACAGTCAAAAACTACATTAATGTCAACGAGGAAAAACAGAGAATTTTGTGAAAAAGTTTATGAAGGTGACTTAGTGTCAAGCTGAAGATGGGTCTTATCCCACTACGCATGCAGCCAAGTTACTAAAGTGACCGCTGACATATAAACCTTTTGATGGAAACATTTATAAAGAAGTAAAAAAATTTAGATTGCGGTATAATATTTCCGATCATTAACTTCGGCTAATTTGGTTCGCGCCATGTTGATGTCTTTGGCAAGATACCCGACGACTCGCGTATAAAAACTGGTTGGTTCACCGCACTTAGGGCATTTATCTATCTTTCCAAACGTGGTGTGTTCGCCACAACAGGAGTAGCCGTAGTTAATACAGAATTGTCCGGTGAAGCCGATTTTACTCATGCGACTATGAAGCTCAAAGGATTGTTCCGGCGTGAGTTTACTCTCGAAGTTTATAAATGTCATACCACCGCCGGTGAGTGCGCTTTGGAGTTTGCTTTCAATCTCGATTCGTCGCCATAGAGGAATATCTGCGGCTAGCGGCACAAATTGATTGGAGTAGTATAATTTCTTTTCTCCAAAATCGGCGTTGATTGCTGCCATTCGCCCGGCTGCGGCTTCTGAGGGCACTTCTTCAACATTAAATTTTATCCCATTAGATTTCCCCTTTGTTTTATCCACGAGATGCTGTACAATCTCCTGCATAAAGATAACCCGTTCACTGAATGCTAATGGTGTGTGTTCCGGGAACAGAATTTCCGCCGCGTCGTAAATACCACAGAATCCTACAGTCGCGAAGAACATATTGATGTTATACCATTGCGCCGGGTCCTTAAAGAACTTAAGAAAGCCGCAGTCGATTTCCCATTGGAACATATCCCGATACGCCGCGAGGTATTCCATCGTTTTAAGGGTAAGTTCATCGAGCCGTTTAAAATACTCCGCCTTAATTGCGTTCCCCTTTCCTAACGGTTTCGCCGCTAATGTTTTATACGCGATACGTGGAAGGTTCAAATTCATAACGCACATGGAACCGATTTTAACCCCACCACCGCCAAATGAGTTCTGCTTAAAATCGAACTCAAGCGCGATTCTGCAGCACATGGAAAAGCGTTCAGAATAATTGATATTCATGTTTCCGCTGCAATTCTTCTCGGCAATATATCGGAACCACTCACTTTCCCCTTCACCCTTTTTAAAGTTCGCTGTGAGAATCGGGAAGGGATAGGGTAAGCCATTAGATTGTCCTTTAATCATAAACTCCACAATAATCTTCTGGACGCGCCAGATAGTTGGAAGCAAATCTTGTATCGTTTTACCGTCGGGAAAGGTATAATGAGAGAAAATGTCTTTATAAACATCTTCCGAGTTAACGGAGACATTAGTGAACGGCGAATCACCACCTACGCGGAAATTGTTGTTCAATACATGCACAAAGGATTGGAACGTGTTCTCTATTTCTTTGTCGGTATAAAGATTTAATGATACTCCTTGGGAATATTCTCCGTCAATGAATAAAGCATTTACATTTTCGTCTTTGTTAACTTCTTCGATTTTTATATAGTCATCTTCGCCTACTTTTCTATAAGTTTCCCCTTTAACCAAATTTTGTTTATGAAATCCGGTTTGAACATTAAAGTTTCTACTCCCACCTTTCCCTTTCTCTACGAACCACGCCATCCACGGTACAAGGTCAGTAGACGCAACTGCTCCGGCGAACTCTTGGGAGTTGTCCATAATGAATTCCGTATATTGTCCCATAAAGGATTCAAGTCTTTTAGGGGGTCCAGCCCGAACTTTACCATAAGGTCTTCCTTCTGTAGCGATTTCGGTGGCACTTGTCCCGAAACAATAAGGTTGTAACTTTGTGCTGTTGTGGACATAAGCCATACCATCCCATACATAATCTAAGGAAAAATTGGGATTCTTTTTGGAACCAAATTCAAATAATTTCTTAAAAAAGAAGTAGCGCATAAAAGGATTAGCCACTTCGGTGGAACAGTTATTAGGTGAAATGCCACCAACGTTCGCGTTCGGATTTACACTATTTTCTGTTAAAGGCTTTGAGAAGTATGCTTCAAGTGTTTGTACAGGGTTGAGTTTATCGAACCCAAGAAGTTTACTATTACGTTCCGTAAGATGGAGCGACATATCAGTTTCAAACGTGTTTACCATAAATATCCATCTCTAAATTGAGTAAAGAGACTATGAATCAAAACAGTTAAAAATGTTTCTAAAAATAAAAAAATATTAAGCGTACATATCGCCGGAAGGTTTATCTTCTTTCTTTTCTTTCGGTTTGAATAGTTCGCTTAATGTATCGAGTTTATAATTACTCTCGATAAAAGATTTAAGTTTCCGTTCAATATCTAACGCTATATAGGTATTGTCGGATTGTATCTCAATTATCTTTTCGATGAGATTCATCATCTTGGGATTATAAGTGGAAGGAATCTGTTCATACAGTTCCTTTGCCTGCTTATACTTTCCTTCCATTATAATTGCCCATTCAGAAGGATCAAAATTCTCTATTCCTTCATCGTCTTCTTCTTCTTCACTCATCATTCCACCAACCCTTAATATTAATGGTAAAGGCTTTTTCTTCAAACAACTCTCTAATAACCGGTTTGAGAAGTTCTACAATACATTTTTTATTATCTATTAATACATGAGCAAGCATATCTTTCATAAATGTTGCATCATTATTAATAAGATTATATGCTTCATCTTTTACCATTTTAGAAATGGCTTTCTTGGTATCTACACCAAGTGGTATTTTAATACCACTCCAGTCAAAAGATACTGCTAATTTTTCTTCACTCATGTTCATTATCTCCACTGGAATCCATCTAAAAAGGAATGGATTTCCGATATGGCTTGTCCTTGTATAACCAATGCTTTCATAAGTTCACAAAGGTTAATACAATCCTTTAATGTCCGTATAGGAGTCATTACAATATCTTTATAGTTCATAATTTTATCGCATCCATTTGATCTTCTATAAAATTAAACGGTTCACTGTCAAAGTTGCTATAACCTGCGTGTAAGAATCCTGCGCCTTGCACAGTATCAAAACTAAAGTCATCACAAAAAATATGTTCGCCGATAAAGGTATCGCTCATTACTTGCTTCATTTAAATACCGTCCAATCAAAGTTCATCATACTAAATATATCGCCATAAGAAGCGTATAACTTACTATCAATTTTATCCGTACATCCAAACATTACATTCGACATTACTATAGCATCAAAAAGCATACATTGTTTCATCTAAACACATCCTTTATAAAGGAAACATCGTCAAATACTTTACATATGGGTTCAGAATACAGTATCCAATGCCGTAGAAACTCTACATCCGGTTCTACTTCCAACTTTTCCCTTATAAAATCTCCTCCGTTAATTTCTTTCATCGAAATCTATTCTCCTAAAGTTTTGGAATGGAAATACTCCGGATTTAAGACATTGAGTATATACCTCCGGAATTAATTCACCATCTCCCATTATAAAGGTATCTACAGATCTGATTAACATTCTATAAGTCAACTTCATTGAATCCGCTCCGCTTTATATCATTAAAGGGGAAAGTGTGGGGATAAATTTCTTTAGCAATTCCATCAGCGCAATTTCCACTACTACCTCTCATTACATATAAATCCACCATGTTTATTTCATCATTAACTTCTTTCATGAGTAATAAAACACCAACCCGCATACCATTATGCTTCTACTCGGCGTAATCAAACCGATATACAAAAAAGAATCGCTAACGGGAACAATTTCCCATCCGTCATGATCTTTAAGACTTCTAAGTTTCGTCAATTGCCCAGAATGCTTAACTAACATTCCTCCGTCGCAATAGATAACATCATGTCCCTTAGATAATCGACAGCGGACTCTGTTTCGTTTCTCGCTGCGCTTTCGGCATATAATCGGCTCATAAAATCCTTTCTCGCCTCGTACTCGTGTCCCAGTTGTAATACCTTCAACCTTTTTACCTTCTATGACCGTATCAAAGCGGAACATTGATAATCTCCCATTGTATCGAGTGAAAACAGTTAAAAAATTCATTATCCATATTCGCTTTATAAAACGCGGGAAATCCTTTGTTATAATCATACCATTCAAGGTTTATTGCCGCTTTCTTCATAATGTTTTCCACACAGCCGTTACACAAGCATCTATTTCCAAATTATTCACGTTTAAATTGATATGCGGTACATTATTGTGAATCCAGTTAACTATTGGTTCATAAAGATTCAGATTACCAGATCTATTTAATAAAACGTAGTTTATAATATCTGTGCTATCTATAAAAGTTACGCCACAAGAGCCAGACTTTAGGTTTTTCATATCATACTCAATCCTTCGTGCCAATCCAGAAATGGAATAATCTGACGCTTCTTGCCATCTAATATAAAGCCGGGAACATTACACGGTTGTTGGATATACGCGAATCTATTTGCGAAGGTATCCAAACCTTTATAAGCTCCGCAATTTATTGCCACAATAGATTTTTGTCTGCGCAGAGAAACATTAATATTCGGCGTATGTCGGTGGGCTTCAATGCCTACATCAAAATCGAGATCCATTTCATTCATCTGCATAAGCGCCCGCGATGGATTTAAGCGACTTGAACCTTTTGTCCGATGCGTTATAAACACTTTATAACAGATTTCCCCTACCGTCAAATTCAGAAGCCCGCCATCGTTGAGAAAGATTTTAGTTAAGGTTTTATCGGCAAGATCTTCCTCAAGCGTTTTTCCTGTTAAGTTCGCTGTAAAATGGGAATGACAACCGGAAGTAGTCGCGATAACTTTATGCCCGATGTCATCGAACATAAGATTAGCGCCGGCAATTTGTGTCTGGTACTGGATTTGCTGATCTTGAAGCAACCCTTTAGGCGCATCAGGACCATAGTCTATAATGTCACCGGCATAAACGACATAAACATCATCTAAGTCTTTAATCTCTTCAATATCTTTTGCCAAACGTTCACGTAAACACGCTTTAGCGCCAATATGAGCATCTGCCATACAAACTATCAAGCAACGCTTGCCGACACTCATGAATGCTTCTTTGGCTTTCGTCTTTGGCTCTTCGTCACGATATTCGGTAATCCAAGTCTTAAAAGATTTGGCACTCTTAATCGTTTCGTTTACTCGTAAATCTCCGTGGTAGAACTCATACCAGTTACGAACGGTGCGAGACTCAACTTGTTTCTTTTCTGCTATGGACTTAAACTTCTGTTCATTAGATGTTCCATCAGTAGCGTCTTTCCATAACAATTCGAATTCTTCTTTAGAAGGTCGCATAAAAAAATACCTACTGTTAAATAGGCGAAAAAAGTATTTAAACTTTAGTATGGACGCCCCAAACTTCTTTGGTAGAACTTTGTTGACACATTAACCGTCCCTGTAGGCGAATGTTTTCTACTTCTTCCGGTTTCCATAAAGGGGAAGATGTATTGCATTTGCCATACCGCAACATAAATGGATGAAAGCCATCTATAAATTGCGCCTTAGACCAAAGTTTAGTTTTCGGCAGCGGTTGTGCAATAAAAATTGAAACGCTATCCAGTTCCAATGATCTCGCCCAGATAACTGTATCCCACATATCCTTAAGCGATTGTTCCGGAAATCCGATCATGAAGAAGCCGTTAATATAAAGTTTCGCTTCCTTGCACCATTTAATAACTTCTTTCGCGTGATCGATATCTACGTTTTTACCGGGCATTGTGCAGAGAACATCTTTATTAGGCGATTCAATCGCTAAATCAATGCAGTTCATGCCGCAATCCTTGAGATGCTTTATAAAGGGTTCGTCGAGAACTTTAACCCACACACCGATTGGCACATTCCATGTTAGATTATATTTCTTCATTAAAGTCGCGATATCCCACATGTATTGGCGACTCATAAAACCGTTATACTCGTGGAACTGGACTTCTTTAACACCTAACGCGATTACGGCTTGAAGTTCTTTCTCAATGCTTTCCAAACTTCTTCGCCGCCATCCGGAACCGAACACAACTTCGTGAGGACAATGTTCGCAGCCATGCGAGCACCCGCGAGAAGTATTCATAATCACAAACTTCTGTGCCGGATAAAAGTGATACTGTGTTCTATTCCAGATCGCCAAATACTTATCCAATGGCAATAGATCGTGCGCTGGAAGTGGCAAGTCGTCTATACAAACATGTTGTTTGGCTTCAACTATTCCTCTTTTATAGGGAGAATTTGGTGCACAAATTTCTGCGAATACTACTTCCCCTTCTCCTACAACACAGTAATCCAAACTATCGCCACAATCTTTCATAACGAGTTTCGGCATAGAAGAAGGATGATTACCACCCATTAACGTAATGCAATTTGGTAGTATCGCTTTGCATGACTTAATTACATCTACGGCTTGGAAATGTCGGGAACTGGTAATACATGATACGCCGACAAAATCCGGAACAAAGGTTTTTAAGCGACGTTCGAGTTCCACTTGGTTCATACCATACTCAATGAACACATTAGATAAAGGATAATCGTCGTCTAAACAACGTTCTGAAGGATAGGTTATTTTTCCATCATTATATGCAAAGATTTCTTCACAATCATAATGTTCTGCGATCATATCGTAAATTTGAACGGTATGACCTTTTGAACGAAGATATCCGGCGATGTAGGCTAATCCTAATGGCGGGAGACAGGGTTTACTTTCCCGCCGATTATACATAATATTACTCGGTGGTTGGATGAGTAGTATCTTCGACATTACATATCACCATAAATTCTGCGCATACATTCCGTAATAACGGATGGTTCACCACGTTATCGTACTGGTTCCAATAGGTTTTTAAAGATTCCATTAAACCCATATGAACCGGCTTTAAACCGAAACGTAATATATCCTTTATAAAGAGTCCTGAAGTAAGTATTTCCGTTTGAAGCGTATCAAGATTATACATACGCTTATGTCCTTCCTTAATATCAAAGATACCCAAGTCCGTAGTTTCATTAAGCATTCCATTGCATGAACCCACTACACGGTTTAAACTATTGGCATTAGGAACAACGACAATGACCCGTTCTTTGGCGATATGTTTCATCTCTTTAAGTAGTTCCTGTGGATTGGCTATTTCCTCTAAGAGAAGCATAGCGACTACCACATCAAATTCCTTATCTTTAAAACGTATCGTGCTGGAATTAGAATGTATATTATCATCGTCTTTAAATACTATATCTGTTCCGTGATAGTAGGAAACTTGTTTACGAATGAAACTATACAATATGTCAGGATTTCCACAGCCTATGTTTAAGACGCTTTTGTTATTGATATACGGATACATCGCTTTTATTTTAATCTCCATAAGATGATTCGCGTATGGAGTATCATAATTTTCCGGCATAATCTTTATATGTTTTAAATACTATTTAAGTATTATGGAATATACTTTATTAATGAAAAATTATAATACATGGGATAATGTTTTAATATGCTGTCAAAAGTGGCTAGAATCCGCTATGCCGCCCACAAAAATTATTATAATGGATGACGGAAGTAACAGTATTATAGAAAACCCTTTATATACTATTTATAGATTTCCTCATACTAGTAATGCCGCACAAATGTTTAATACTATTCAAGAACATATAGAAACAGAATATTATGTTGCCACAACCCCATATATTTATCCATCAAAAAATTATATGAGTTATATTTTTAGTTTTGAGAAGACTAATCCTAATGATATAACACTAGGAATGATGGCTGTTGTAAATGATTACAACGCCGATTACGAACTTATTTTTACTCCACCATTATATATACACTGTATTGATTCCTTTGTAAATCCGCCGAGTATTCAACTGTTTAAGAAAAGTACTTATATTGGATTTAATGAAGCCTTTGTCGGTTGGGGATATGAAGATGTTGAGTATTTATACCGTTGGACGAAGTTAGGTCACCATATATATCGTTCACCAAATATGATCTTCTATTATGTAAAACACGATTCAATAAAAAAAGGGGAATATTATGAAAATGTTCATAAAAACGAATTATTGTGTTCGAAATTAGAACATATCTATGACACCGGAAATATTCCGGACATGAAAAAAATTAAGTATTATAATCCGGATTAGAAGAATCCTTTCCATTCTTTTCTATACCTAAGAAAGGCATCATTTTTAGTATTCCAACTTTCTGATGGGATTTTTTCCTTTATACTTGTACAATCTGGATGGAGATTGTAAATAACTAAAGGTGCATTTAATGGAAGAAGTTTCCCATACGTCATAATCTTATAGAGACAGACATTATCCCAATTAAATATACCTTTATATTCCATTGGAAATTCCGACATTAGATGTTTATTAATCATCCAACAACTCGGAATACTTCCAGCAACCCCTTCATTGTCCATATGGACATAATCAATTCCTACCGGTATATTGTTATGAAATAGCGAATGTCCTACGATTGAAATAACTACATTTGGATATTGGGACATATTCCCATATTGGAATATAGTTTTATTAATATAGAAGAAGTCGTCGTTTTGGCATGTAGAAAAGAAATCAGCTTTGGAACGGTTATATGCCCATTCATACTTACCAATTGGCGAACCGGGAGTTAAATGATCCTTAGGACATTCTTCCACCTTAAATCCTAACTTTTCGCATAAATCAATACTATACTGTGGCGTGCAAGATTCATACCCACAAACAACATCTAAAGTATAATCTTTTACAATTTGGCATTTAACACTGCTCATAGCAATATTGAGCAGATACTTTTGATTCTGCGTCTCTTCTTTATAAAGAGGAACGAATATTTCAACCTTCATGAATAGTCCACTCTAATAATTTTTCTGCTTGTGCTTCACAAGTTAAATTTTGTTCTGTAAAGGTATAACATCGCTTTAAATACTCTTCGTATTCACCTTTACGTTCTATATCGGAGACTTGTCGCTTTAAGTCGGTATAGTCGTTAAAGTATATGGCGTTATTTTCGCTGTAATATCCGCTTTCCCCTTTCCATTTAGGATGTTTATAAAGGCACAGAAGCGAATTACCGCCAATCTCCGCATCGCGTTGACAGGTGTATCCATCGCCATAAACGGATATCCCATATTTATGTTCCCGAATTGCGTTAATGTAGCCGGATAGTGTCTCATAATGTTGTAGGGGAAGATATGTGGCAATATCTTGGCGTGCGGAATTTGATGGCGACATTGAGAAGAATATATCTTTCGTCCTTTCCTTTTCCGGAATATATTTAATCCAGTTTTGTGGTACGGTAAAATGTAACGGGAAATCATTTATATAAGGAACATTTACGAGAGGCGTTTGGAATTGCTTTTCCCGTATCGCCATCTTACATTTGTAATCATAACGCACATTTGGCAGCGGCTGATAAGTGAATGTGTCATTGCCGAGTAAACAGCATTTAGGAATATCGCTTTTAAGCAGTTTATCAAAGGCATCATTGTTTTTATAAAAGGGGAAGCATTTATAGGGAACACCGGCAGATTCCATAAAAATTGCGTCATAGTCAGTTTTAAGGTGGCTATATAAAGGTTCGTAATTAAAGTAGTTTTTAAAGAAACCGTTGACACGCGAGTAGAAATGTTCCGGTTTAGCTTTATAAAGCGCCATAGGAAGTGGAATGGCGTCTACAATATGCTTCAAGTTCTTTAAGCCGATATACACACCATCGCACGCATAATCGCAGTGGTTTTCATCGGCAAAGAGAAAAAGAATCTTCATCTAACCTTAACCTCCATGATTTGGATATCATACTTAATCCCGCCTTCGTAATCCTTCACTTGCTTTAAATACTCGGCGTCTTTGGCGGCATCCAATGCCGCTGTAGCATTATGGTGGGAGAAATTATATACTATCGGGCAATTATCGAAATATGCCAACTTCCCCTTTGACAATAACGCGTGTGCGAACGCATGGTCCCAGCCAACGGGAACGTCCGGCGAATCTAAAACTTCTTTCGCTAATGGAACGTTCAAGACCCATTTGCTAGGCGGCGTAATATAGATTTCCCCTGCCTTTACAAGGAGACCTTGTGAACCGGTGGGAATACCATTATTACAGAACACGGCAGGCGTAAATAGCATGGCGAACTCTTGTTGGGCGCATATTTTGTCCAAAACCTCTAGTCTTCCCGGATAGAAGTAGTCATCGTCTTGGAGGAACGCCATATACTTAGCATCACAGTATTTAATCGCATATAAAAGCTTACTACGTCCGGTATCCTTAATATTTGGCGCCTTTAAAAGGACACCTTTGGGAAATGCCGCTAAAAAGTAATCTATATTATCTTGTTCCGTTTCCGCATCATACACTAATGTAGCAGGCGATTTAGTGCCTTTCACACTTTGGATACAATTATGGAACATCGCCTTACGTTCTATTGTAGGGGTAGTGTGGATTGAGATATATAGCGGCAAACTCATGACAACACCTCGTCGAGTGTAATATTCCAGTTGTATTCCGCTTTCTCGTATTTAAACCATTTAGACGCTATAACTTCTTGACAATGTTCTTCGCGCTGTATCGGTTCGCATTGACCATCGAGAATTTTTTTTAAACGTTCTTTGGCGCGATTGAAGTTGGCGTCACTATTAGGAATCATGTGTTCATCTTCGACTAAATAAGACATCTCGGCTTTTAAAAGGCGTTTAAAGCCGTCGATATATTTATAATGCAAGATCCGAATAGGATATCCCGGCGTCTGAGGTTCCCATGCCCAATCCACTTTGTTGCGATTAAAGTAGTAATCGGGATGTGCGTAGAATGGACGTTGTGCCCAATCAGAAAGGGCATGCGCTGTTCCCCTATAAAGCATATCTGGTCGGTAGCGGTAGAAACGTTCATGATACATGCCGCTACATAGCGTCAATCCTTTACAGAAGGGGAAAGTGTTGCCTTTGGGTGCATCATTGGGACGATATCGCGTACCATCCACAAGGTTTACTAAATCGGTATAGATTAACCAATCTTTATTCTGATAATGTTCAAATTCTCTATCAATATATTTTAGAGCCTTATCGCTAATGAACTCATCAGCATCCGTTCGATGGAGAATTTCTGTATCGGGAAAGTTCTTATGTATGTAGTTAAGGGCATGATTCTGCAAGGTAGATCTATCCGATTGCCTTCCAACTGGAAGGTAAGTAATTCTATCAGCGTATTGTTTGAGAATTTCGCTTGTTTCATCGCTACTCAATCCGTTTTCTTTTACATCGTATGTTTGTGGAATTGAACCTTCCACAACTACTACATGCCGCGAAAATGAAAGTGAGTGCAAGATTTTGCTCTCTATAATTTTCCCTTCATTTAACACAGGCATAAACGTGGTCCATATCATATAATCATCTCATTACGTTTTTGTGGTTCCTGTTTCATTTCTAACATTAAACCTTTGTAAGGCGAATCTTTAATCGGTATATCGAAACTCATCGGCATACGAACTTCGCTATAATTACCACAGTAGCGGCATACGCCGCAGATGACTAAATCATACATACCGGATTCACTTAAAGAATCGTTTACTGTATAGTAATCAAACGGAACAATAAAACTTTCTTTAACTTTGCATCCACATACCAAATAAGGTGGGTGTTCGACTTTAGTTAAACCATAACTAGCTTCTATAGTTTGCTTGATCTTGGTTATAGTCTCATTCATATCTATAGAAACTCGAAGCGCGCATTTGGGACAAACTTTACCCAGTTTTGCCGGGCGCTTACTACAAAGTTTGCATAATTTAGACATAAAAAAATTAAAGATATTATATCTTTAAAGGTTTCTCGTTATTTTAAAATTATCCATGGTAAGGTTTAATTCCGGTATATCTTTTAAACCTTCATACAAAATCCGCCTTAAAATAGCTTCAATTGCCATACATTCAACAATTTTACTTTTATTGGCACCAATCTCGGTATTCATCGGCAGCCATTCCTTTAAAAGTACACCATTTGGTAAATCCATTGTTATAGTATAACCGGTTTTACCATCCATTTCTATCTTATTTAGTTTCATCATTTTAATCATCCTTTATGAAGTTCCTTAATTGGAGTATATAAAGGTATATAAATACTAATACTCATACCTATTATCCATACTATTCCGTAAACCGCTTTAAACTCTATTAAATTAATAGCAAAAAAGAAAGCACCGAACATACCTATTGCTGCAAACACTAACAGTGGAATATTTAACCAATCTTCTTTGTTCATAGATACTCCACCAATGCTTTATTCATTTGTCTGGCGATATTTTTTAACGAACACATATCCGTTACACGGGTTCCTTCTAAAGAGCGAGTATTTGTAGCGCCACTCATTTTCAGCGTATAGATTTCTCGCATTGCTTTTCTAATCGCCGAGATCTTCGGCAATCGCCATTGTTGATAGTCATGAACCATCCAAAGGCAATTGGTTTTATCATTTCCAATAGGCGTCCATGGATCACAATCCACCAACCATGAGTTCTTATCGTTCATGAACTCCAAGTTGCCGGAATGTCGGGAAGCAATTGTAGGAATACCACAACCCATAGCCTCACTTAGTCCCGCACCCCAACCTTCACCGGCAGAACAGCCTACGAACGAATCAAGGGACCTGTAATAGGTTGAAATATCTGGTATAAATCCCTGTAAAGGCACGATACGACTATCTTTGGACTGGAAATTACGTAATATTCTAGCCCATCCTCTAAAACCATTCGGGATACTAAGCTTATTGATGAAGACAATATTCTCATTTTTATCAAACTCTTCTATAAACGCTTGCCACATAAGTTCCGGCTTTTTACGCGCAACCCATTCAAAACATGAACCAAATACGAAATCGTATTGGCTCAAAGGTTTCCCATTCACTTGTAAATTGCGCATATTTGGTCCATTCGGTGTATAGCATTCCGCTTGGGGATAATACACAATTTTAATTTTCTGTTTATCTACGCCATCGATCTTAGCGAATATCTCTTTACAGAATTTGGACTGCGTCAGGATCACCTTCGCCTTTCGCAGCGAGTTCCACCATTCATGCGGTGCTACATCAAACTCTGTTACGGTAAAGTATGCTTCTTCGGAAGGGGAAACTGTGGGGATTTGATGTAGTATCGTTAATGCCGGTTCTCCCTTATAAATCATTTTAGATAATGGATTAGCCGGATTCATTTGATTCAACGGTGTAATCGCCGTCGGAAATCCCGCTAATTCGGTTGCTAATGGATATCTCTGTGTGGCGTGGATATATCCGGTATCGCCATCAAAGAATCCTTTCCAATTTACTGTTTTCATTCTTCCACTTCCATTTCTTCTATTTTGTATGGTTCGCAATAATATATATCATGATCAAATATTTCACGTGTAAATCGTGGTTCACCATGTGTATTTCTATTATCTGCCATTACTTTCTGGTGTTCAAATTCTTGGTTTGTTAGTTTCACTGCGACAGATTCTGCCTTTTCTTTATTAGCAAAAAGTTTAATTATGGTGTAATAACAATCATACTCATCCCAGCATTTCTGTTTAATAGTATAGACTTTCATTCTTCCACTTCCATTTCCTTTACTTCATATTTATTCTTATAATATGCTTCTTTATCAAATTCTTTACGAGTTAAATTTTTATTATATACTCTTTTATGTGATTCCCTTTGATATTCATAGAATTTATTACCATAATCAATACGTTTCTTTTCGGCAGATTCTGGAGTAGTACAAATACACATCAAATTTTGCCAGCTATCCTGACCACCATCATCATTCTCCATTACACAATAGACTTTCATATATCTCGACTCCACATCTCATAGTATCCAAGATGTCTATTTCCATTATTTAAATCTAATTCAGCCTCGGTAAATTGTTTCAAAATTTCCACCATCTTTAATTGCCACGTCTTTCCTTCTTTATAGGGAAAAGTGGCGGCATTCTCTTCTGATTTCTTTATATTACAATCAAGCATGGCTTTAAATTTATTAAAGATAAGTAGTTCGTCTATAGTATCAACATCCATATGCGTTAAGATATAGACTTTCATGCGGCTTCTCTCCATTCAAAGTAGAACTCTCTATTTTCCGTTTTATTACCGAGTTTATAGCGGATAATAACCTTATCCATGGTCCACTCAAAGGTGTGATAATCGCCGGCTATTCCTTGCGTAAGGAAGTATTCCGCACTACCTTTCGTTAAAAAAAGGTAATCGGCTTTATTCGGTTCATTCTTCTCCTTTAAAAGCAAAATTCTCATATATCATCACATCGTTGTCTATAACATGCATTACATAAAAAGGCTTTAGTAGAAATACCTTCTAGTTCATAAAACCATGGATCTCTTCGAAACCTTAAAGTAAATTCACCACAGTCTCTACAATGAAAATAATCACTAAATACTATTTTCTCCATAGAGTTTCTATTATCTTCTCTGCAATATTGTTTAGCTTCATCCTTAGTCAAGAACATATATTGAATTGACTTCTGCATTTCTTCATTCTCATAATTAAAAAATATTTTATATCTCATAAGAATTCCCTCGCTTTATTTTCCGCAACGTACTTAATGCCGATAACGACTCCACTGAGTTGATTATGCAATTCATTATACTCGTAAAATAGCGGGCGTAATGAAGGCGCCTTAACACGACATTGATTTGTAAGTTGCTTGAATAATAAAAGGGAATCGGTGCATAGAGTTGTGCCACTATAACGCAACTCTTCCGATCCACTAATCATTCGCATAGCATTTATAAGCGTAGCCCATTCCGTCTGGTTATCAGAAAGGTTAGGAATATCGCAAATATGCTCAACTTCCCCTTCCCGATAAATAACACTCTTATGATCCCGACCCTTTATAAAGTATTGTATCATTAGACTTTCACCACATTTAACCGGAACTTATCCAGTTCTTCTTTCCATTTTGCGCCCACAACGCGATAATCAACTTCTTTCTGAACAAATAAACGTCCGGCTTTACCCATCTTATGCTGTAGGTCTTTATCCGCGAGTAACATTTCTGTCTTCTTCACAAAATCGTCAATATCCACATACGGACGGATAATGCCCTTGTCTTCAAAGTTTAATGCTTGTTTAACACCAATTCCTCGTGGACCAATCATATCTCCGCCACGAACATCGTAGCCAGCGAACTCCATAGTGGTAGTTACATCCGTCATAATAAAAGGTTTACCACAACTCATGGCCTCGGCTACGCAGAGATTCATTCCCTCGCCGCCATTTGTAGCGATGTAAATATCCGCCGCGTTATAGATCTCATTCATAGTTTCTTGCGGATACCCTTGTCCATAGTTTAAGTCGCCGGGAATAATTACCTTTTTATTGCCTAATACTTCTCTTGCGTGTAGAAATTCAGCTATATTATAACCCATTCCGGGATCGTGTTGATCCATATGTAGCATCAAATGAACCTTTGGATTCTTCTTCATAATCCGTGCTGCCACTTCAATCGTGTGCATTAAACGTTTACGCCATCCCGGTCGCCCAACCCATAAAAGTATCTGATCATCTTCCGGAATTCCGATTCTTGCTTTTAAACGTTTTCCCGCTTCGGGATCTGGATGATAGACGTCAGTATTGATCGGATTATAGATTTGTCCACATTCATACCCCAGATTTTGCGCAATCTTCTGAGCGAACTTGGCGACCATTACGGTTCGATCCACTTTATCTAAAAGGGGAAGTTGTGTGGTGCGGGGATCTTCATTATCCCACGGCAGCCAATACACTGTAGGCACATCCACGTTCGCCATCCAAAGACATCTCTGTGGATCGTCGTGCATAAAAAGTAGATTAGGATGAATCAGATTCTTGATATCGTTAAAATTCGTCGGCGTCATATTCGCATCAAACTTGGATGGAATATAGGTAAATTTCTCGCGCGACACCACCATCGGTAAATTTGTTTCGTAGGCACCATAATACCATTCAACCTTCTCACCGTAGATATCTTGGAGCTGGTCAATTGTTTGACGCATAGTATGTGCATACGACAAATTCGATTCTAAAAGAACATTATAACTAAGAATTCGCATATACCTATATAAAGGTCATAAAGGTATTTAAAGTTGGTGGTAAACTTCGACTATACTTCCATGTTTCTTTAAAACAAACTTATACGCCTTTAAGTACATATTAAAAGTATGATTCCAACCGTTGAGTTCGGTAATACTAATATATTTGGTATACGGAATTGTAAAAAATATCTCTCCGGTTTCATTCGGTTGTAGCGAATTATACTCGATATAGCGTTCTAACCATTGGGAAAATATTTGCGCTTGCCCCTTATAACTACCCACCTGTCTAATCGCTGTCGTGTCTATTTTCCTTTTCGCTTTGAGATAATTGCTCAAATCCTCTTTGAGTGAGTTTGTACGTTCCGAGTTTTTCATACTCTATGAGTCCCTCCTCAAGAAGGTACTTAAATCGACTCCTAATCCTAGTTCTTGAGATACTTCCGCCCGAATACTTAGACGGACTCGTTGGGCAACTTTTAAGTATATCCCGTCTGAGACATTCGTCGTCGTCAAGGTAATCCCGTCCATATTTATCAGTTTCATCTATTTTTCCCAGCTTTATTAATCTTGCTTCCTTTAAAAGCGTTGGTTTTAACATTAAATTCTGACCACATACACAACGCTTCGTTTCCTTCTCATATATCATTCCACATGAACAGAATGCCTTAACACCGGTAGATGGAAAGATATACACATGTAATGGTAAACTTCTTATGCGCCCTTGTGTAGTAATTGGAACATTTGCGCGTAAACGTCCTACGGCTTGTAACATTTCTTCTTCGGTATAGATAAGTCGCCATACAGCGTTTGACCACCCACTTAATGCGACACTTGATTGAATCTTCTCTTTGGGTGGATTTGGTTCACACGCGAGTATTACAGTATCGCATGTTTTATAATACCGATTAAAGGAACGCAGATTATAATAGTTCGCAAACTCGTGGTTCTTAGTCACCATATACTTATTAATTCGCCTATAAACTTCCTTTGTAGCAACGATAAGAACATTCGCGGTTGTCTGTTTAGCGATTATATCAAATTGGGCGCTAAGTTTCTTCGGTAGTAAATCCCCTTTCTGTTTAAAAGAAAATATAGGATAACGCGCGCCAGACAGTTGATAGCTAATGGCATAACATCCATTATCAGGATCAAACGTATAGGAGTTATCAATTCTATAAAGCGTATCGCCTTCTATGAGTTCATCGTGAAGCATTTGATCCCATACCAATTTGGACGCTGTTCCATCCAGACCGATAATCTTAACGCCTAAGTTTAACGGGTATTCGTTGAAATACGCGAGATTTATATACCCTTCGTGTTTATATACCATGAAAGGAAGATTATCCGCTGTGGCACGTTCATAGATACGGAACATAAAGGAAATAATATCTTTTGGTAGCATTGTTCCTAAATCTTCACTGTGTTCCATTAGGCGCTTTATAAACTTCTTATTTAACTCTATTTCCTTTAATGTTCTAAGGGGAAGCCGCATTAGGGCAGTATAATCCAACTCTCCCTTTAATAACTCATTCACTAAGTCGATCAAGACTTGATCCATTCCGGTCATCATATAAATTTGCCGTAGTTGTTCCAAATCACCCAAAGAAAGTCGCTTCTCAAGACTAAACACTTTAATCGGGTTCTCGTCAATAATAATTACGTCATACTCGTCGCGAATCTTGTGGTCGCCGACATCGGTATTTAGAAAGCGTGGTAGAAAAGTATTTATATGCGCGTGTGTAATAGCTAAATTAGGTCGATCTCTATACGCCTTCTCGTAATCGGAACGATACGCACATGGATCACGTAGAAATGGACATTCCTCGCATATAGAACCAATCTCTAATCCGGCTTTTAAATACGGTTGGATATCTTGCCGCACACAACATTTCTCTCGCCCGCGAAGATGTAAAAAAGTATATTTCCTATATGCGGAATGCTCCAAGTTCTCTTCGATAATCTCGTGACTCGGTGCCACATAAATCCAACGGATATTGGCTTCATCCAGCGCTTTTAGGGTGCTGGTAGTTTTTCCGCCGCCGGTAAAAGTTGCTAGGACTAGATACCTTCGTGGGTCCCGCTGGCAAAACGTTATTACCTTCTGAGATATCAACTTCCGGACTTGTTCGGGTTTCATAATAAACTTCCTTCTCACTTGTTGCTATATCACTAATTTTATCTATTGTATCGCGCCCGATACGGGTTCCTTTCAATTCTTTTTCCATTTCTTTAGGATGCTGGATAGCATATTGTATAATAGTATCTATCGTTTTATATTTTTCCAATAATACTTCCCCTTTCTTTTGCGTTCCGATATTAGGGAACATCATGAGAAGTTTCAGACGTTCGTCCCGCACATGGAATCGACGCTTGTCCGCTTTCATTTCAAATTTCTTATTTCCTTTAGCATACTTGTCAAGAAAAACGATTCTGTCAGCGGCTTGCTGTTCATCCCAAGCTTGATACCACTGAACTCCCATAAGTTGTAGTCTAAGTTGAGCGGATTGGATAAAACCGGCAGTATATGTTCCGTTTGCTGCGTCACGTTTGTAGCAAGTCTTAATTGTATCTTCCCAGTCTCCGATAAAAATGAGTTCTCTATAACCTTCATAATAATCATGCATCTTAGCGAGTTCATCAAATAATCGCCCTTTCTCCAATACGGAAGCAACGAAATCATCTGCGCGTTTCCGTTCCACCAAAAAATCATGTTCCTCGTTTGTATAATCTCCGCATTGGAATCCTTCAAAGCGAATCTGTTCGCGTTTGTAGGGGATACCTTTGAATATGAAAGCATCACCAATCGGAGTATGTCCGCTTTTTGATAGTTGTTGTTCACATGTATCTTCAATTATCATAGAATGTCACCGCGAACCATGCCGGTCCTTTAAATCTCTTTATGTTCTTCACTTGGAGAAACTTAATCAGTTTCTCATCAATAATCTTGGTATTGGCAGGAATCATTACAACACTAAATTCGTCGCTTCCGCCGAATATATGGTCTTCATCGGTAATGACGTATTCGTTTAAATTATCTTCGCCGATATAAAGACCGCGTAATTTAAACGGTTCCAATTCATCATCGTCATAATTTTCCTTTACCATAACACCATAAAAAATTCTGGTTTTATATACTCCACCCATTAGGTTCGCCTTTTTAAAGTTTCATAAAAGTAGTGCGAAGAACCATTCGAGTAGTATTTATTGCGTTCCGCATTGGAGAATAAGTTGTCTGCTATATACTCCTTGCTAGAAACACTAAGACTACCGTATGGTTCATAACACTTCAACAAAAAAATTAGCGCTTTAGCATTAATATCGGCGCTATTATCATATAAGAATTGTAGGACTTCGTCTAATTCTTTTTTCATAAACTTCTCATACCCTTTAAATATGTTTCGCAATTTGTGCAAGTAGAAGGACAATAACCGTTTTCTTTCATCCAACACGGGTTAAATTCGGATTTACCACCATAAACAGATTGTGGCTGACATTCCTCAATAGAATGATATCCGTCATTCGACTGATCGTGTGGGGCGGTTAATATTTTTGGTAGCAATGCTACACAATCCTCATACTTTAATAGAATGATGTCCTTTAAATACTTTATTACAATGATTCGTTCTATATGTCCGACGGATTTTTGTTCGATGATTGCACGCATAGTCGGACACAAGTCTTTATATGTATAGCCGTAGCGTGATAAGATATCATCTGCGCTTCCGTCCAACGCCATTTCTCGTTGTGTAAATACTTTAGGTTTAGCCCGTTCGGTGAATTTTCCAGTAGGTTTATAATTCTCACTTCCGTATATATAGCGTTCCGTTCGTTGTTTCTGCGCTAATTCCTGATGCTTCTCAAATGGCAGAAGTATTTCGTCTTCCTTTAAGTCAATACAGAACAACCAGCGCTTCGATTTGCTATCCTTGCCAAAATTGAAACTGCCCGGAACACGACGCATTTGTTGTAGAAGAACTAATTCATCAACAGTTAGACCAAAGCGTTTGAATAAATCCCCCATAACTGGTTGATAGATATTCGGATTAATACTTGTTCCGATAAATATCTGGTATCCGCCGCCACTGTAGGTATATTCCCTTCTAAAGTTACTTGTTCTAGACCACTTAACAAGAATATCCCTTGATTTAATAGATTCCTCATTTATAGTCCCATCCTTCTTCTTTACATCAATATCGAAAAAAAGCCAATCAATGACCGCCGAGTAATAGTCCGGTCCAATTCGAGTTGGCAAACCATCTTTGTATTTTTGTTCTAATTTAGTGAAATACCATGGCGAGATACTTACATTCGAGAAGGTAACGAACTGGTTTATATCCCGTATGGCTTCATCTTTCGTCTGGAATACTTTCCGATGCGGTATTCTCGCTTCCGAATACGTCTCCAAATATCTCAAATGGTAATTTCCCCTTACATTCCGTTTCATAGAGCGGACACCATTGGCAAACCCGAATCTCGCCCACGCGAGACCAATCCTCATTACAACGAATCTTCTCCAATGTATCCATAATAGTTCCAATAGACGCCATGGACATCCTCTTGCGCAATAAGTACGTGTGTGGAATGCCGCTAACCAATCCATTGGTAAACATAAAACAATAATCCAAATTTTTCGAGTTATCTATCTTTCCATTCTTAAAAAAATTCCATTTGCCATCCACTTTCGCTATTTTATAGCCGTGAGAAAGTTTGCGTAATAACACATAAAAATTGCCTTCTATAGTGTATTTAGGTGGCAAATCTGTAGCGCCTGCATAATCTGCCGGTTTAGCGCGTGTAACAGAAATTGGAACACGACCTGTTTTATAATCGCCAATGACTTCTCCTCCAATGTCGGCAAACACTCGGTCGACCGTTCCAAAAAGCTGGACACATTCATCATAATAAAATGACTCCATCTCAAGGGGAAACCAGTATTTCCAGATATCGGCACGATTACGGTATTGTCGCCGTATATCTATCCAATGCGTAGTCTCAAATAATGCCCATGATTGGAGATTTATAAAAATATGTCGGTTATCTAAATTAGGCGGGACAAACGTACATGCCAAAGCGTATAAGTATTTGTAAACGGCATTCTCTTGCCTATCCAGCGCCGTTTCCCAATCTAGGGCGAGTATATGTTCCTTATCCACTTTGAGAAGTGTTTGCTGAAAGATCCAATGCAGATTTGTGCCATCCTGCATGATTTGGTTCCCTGTAGTTGAAACTTTATCCAATACAATGCGTTTAAAACGATGACGGCACGTCTTAAACAATAGATACGTAGTTTTACTTATAAATGGATAATCTAAAAATTTATATGACGACATTAATAGGTGGCTCCAAAAGGTTTATATGTAGATCTAGTAATTGCTGCCTTTTATTACTATCTATTTGTCCTTTTATATAAAGCGAATCAAACTTCAACTGCGCCTTTAAATACGCAATTTTTTCTATGCTCACACTTTCCCCTACCACACCAAATGACACCTTAGCATTCGGCAGTTTAAAGTTGGTGTAATTCCGGTGCATCTTTAAATCAATATGCACGGCGTCGGCATCGTAGGCAATACCCATAACGGATGTTAGCACACAAATCTTCTTTCCGGCATTCCTTAATGTTTTTAAAAGGGGAAGTATGAATTGATAAAATGGTTCACCGCCGGTTAATACTACCCAATCATTTTGTAGTTGCGCCAATATTTCCCCTTCACTCATATTTGCGCTATGATACGGAATGAGTTCCGGATTAAAGCAGAACGAACAGTGGTCCATACAGCCTTGGAAGTAAATCGTATCGGCGAAATGGTTAATATCCGCTGTTGTATTATTTACAATTTTGTATATTGCGTATCGCATTAGAAAACACGTCCATTAGATCTTTTAAACCCATCTCTTATCTCATAAATAACTTGCGGATAACATGATGTATAGTCAATATTAAACTCATCTCTTGGTAAATCTATATACTGTTCCAAATACCAAAGTGTCATAACCTGTTTCATTAGAAAACACCATACATCATTGCTTCTATAGAATGTGGATAATATGAACTGAAGTTATATAAACGTCTACAACAATCCATTCCGCTAAAAAATTCCTGTATGTACCAACATGTTATAACACATTTCATATAATCTACTCCTAAATGATGCTACATTATCTTGAATATCCCTAAAATAATACCAAAATTGGGAATTTATAGCAGAAAGATCTAACCAGCTTCCCAAACTAACTGATGACTCTACTAATTCCATAAAACCAATTCCTTAAAATCAAATAGTATTCCTTGTTTATCCCATGAATATTTCGCAGGCGCGTTAAATCCAAACCATACTAATCCCGTAGGTTTAATCGGTGAAGCAGTTGGATATACACCGAGCGCAAATCCTTGTCCATAAGATTTCATAGTAGCATCCCATTTAAATCAAATCCTATTTCTGCGCTAAATTCCCAAGCAAGAAATATAGGTCGTCTATTATATAGATCAAAACTAAATAATACTCTATGTAATCCAAGTACATTTGTATCTAACTTATGGATATTAAATTCACTACAAAGGTTTTTCATACTTCAATCGCGCTCCCAACAGACATTTCAACAATAGTTTTATACGATGGTAATCCGAGAATCTTTAGAATTGGCTCAATCTTATCTATTACATGCTTCTTCTTCAGGACTTCATAGTTTAAATCAAATCCCATCTTCTTCAACGGAAATTCATCTTCTTCTTCAAATGCCATAATCAAATCCTCCGAAACAGATATTGGTTCATCGCCCATGTGCGTTGGCTTTCTAATAAATTCTCCCAACATAGGAGCATCTCCCGGCGCATATCCCTTATTAAAAAGTCGATTGGCATTCTCAATTGCTCTATAGTGGGAATTATCAATTTCGACTGATTCTGAATTGTTTGACGTCGTAGCTCTTCCACAAATATATTCCCAAGGTTTTTTGATATATTCATCATCCAACTTCCTTATATATTCAAATATTACTTCTTTATCCTTATGTAAACGGATCATATTTAAAAGATCCGTTTGAACATCATTCGTTATCATTGCTGTATCCTTCCGAACTTTTTCAATCCCTTTCCAGAATGGACGCGGTTCTTTGTGTATAATCCAACCATCTTCCTTTTCTTCCGCCACAATATTTAACATATACCGGCGCATATCAAAGATAACTCCTACATCAGCGATCTTTTCACAATCCATTTTGATATAGGATTTAATCGGATTAAATTCTTTCACGACATACGCCTCAACTGCGGTATTAACTTTCTCCGTAACTTTTTCCGCCTCATCTATAGCGTCCTGAACAGTTCCTTCCGTAAAACAAACACAGAGAACAGAATCGGTCGAACTAAATAGGACATGCTTGTTTTCTACGGTGTAATTTAAAGAAGGGAGAACCGAATATATAACGTGTTGGATAATTTCCTGTCCCATGGTAGGTGGCGTGTTATAAACCACCTTATCATAAGTTCGCGTGCCTTCCATTCCGTCGGCTCCAAACTTTCCATTGATTAATCCCTTATAGGAAAATTGCGCGGCGTTATAAAGCGAGTAATAACTCCAATAATACGCCTTCTTAACAGGATCTGGTTCATTAGACGCGAGTTCCTTATACTTCGACGCTTCCTTTTGCAGTTTCTTTCGGGCACCAATAAGTTCCGAGTATATCTGTGTATTTAGAGAAATAATGTCCTTTCGGAAGAAGCCTGCCGGAGATCGTGCACACTCGGACCAAGCAAACTCCATCCCAGAATTATCGACGAGGTATAAACCTCGTCTATCAATTTTAAGTCCTTTAAGGTTGATCTTAGTTCGAGTATCTGCATTTGCCGTCATCCCGCATGATGGATATAGTTTTGAGAAATCCAACATGAACATATAACATTTTTTATCATAGCCATACACACCGCGATTAGGTTCAAGGTTAAATCCGCCTTCTTTGGTTTCAATCAAGCCGTTCCAATTTCCAGCGCGTTCATTATCTCGCGTATCCATGACATACTGTTTAGCAGTGAACATAAGATTGATATGGTCGTGAATCTTGGACGCATACACACCATCTTCCGGTTTGCAGCCATATAAAAGGGCACGTCCCATAATATCTTCCATGTAATGAAGGTTCAAGTTTAATGCAACCATTCCTTCAACATCCGTTAAGTTATATCGCATTTCCTTTTCCCAATCCTTCGCATACAATTCTGCGACAGATGAACCTTTATGCTTTACCTTGCCGCATTCTAAGAAGTGACTCATGTAGGTATCCAGATTCTTCCGCTTCATATCATATTCTTCTTTGGTATACATCAGAATGTTATCATCATAATAAAGGTCGTGAATCGGAAGACACTTAATAGTTATTTCGTGCTTTGTCTGTTCCCCTTCTTCAAACTCATCAAAGGCACGAACAGAACGCTGCATTAAATAGGACCCTTTCTTCTCATACGGCACAGGACTCATCCGTTGAATATATTCCTCCAAGCCGAGATGAATGCATCGCTCATAAAACATCTGTGAATCAAATCCATCGAACCACTTCCGGTGTTTGCGGATAATCCGTACACCACCGCGCCCGTTGAATACCATGATTCCATGGAAATGTCCCAGAGCCACATCGTCAATGAATTGTTTATGCATATCCTTTTCATTTGAAAACCTCTTTATTGTAAGGGGAAATCGGAGCGGATAGTCCTTAAATTTCGTTCTAAATCTCGCCGTATTGGGTACAACACTGTCATACGTTCCTGTGAGAGTTTCACACTTCCATTCTTTTTTCCATCCATACCAAACAAATTTCCCCGTTCTATCGCTATAGATTGAATAGTTAATTATCTCCATTTTTGCGGCATTACGCCAGTCCGAGAACTTCCGGACACCGTGCGAATCCGTTTCTATATCCCAATACCCGAAATTATGCTTCACGACAAATCTTCTATCGGTAGGGGAAATCGCATTGAGTGGCGTAAAGCGCGTTGGATCATAATCCTTTATCTCTAAAAATTCCTTCCAGCCTTGTTCCTGCACGACTTTCTTTTCCCAGCATACATCCGCTTTAAATGTAAGTAGCCCGTCAATTCCATCGCGGAGTTTCTTCACTTCGCTTGGGAATGTGGTCCATACCTTTATAAGGCGTTCACCCACGGCGGTGCACAATACTTCCCCTTCTATTTTTGTAATAAGCGGCGAAAGATTCTTCTCTTCCCAGACTTGTAGTGCTAATGCTTTATCGGTTTCGAGTATATAAAAATTGGGCGCGAGAAGTGGATCTTGCACCCGAAGAATAATATCTTTGCCGTCTTCTGCCGTACAAACGCCGAACCAGATCGGTCCGGATTTGTTATTATAATATGAATATGTATCAATCGCAACTAACATAATGCAAACTCCCTTTTTAAATAGTTACTATTTTTCCCACTATCAATTGGCAATACTATTTCATACTTATTTGCAATAGCATTAACAGTCATGCTAATGTCCTTAAGTATTGTAGTATATCTATACATTTCAGCGTCTATAAGTTTCATTTAAATACCTCGCCATAAAGTTGTGATTTAGCGCCGATATAAGTCATGATAACTTGAAATCTAAATATGTTATCTATATTCAGCGGTGTAAGTAATACCGGTTCATACATATCTCTAAGCATATAAATAATTCTCATCTATTAATCGCTCCATAAATTGTCTATTGTGGAAAAAATCGAGTGGATTACTAATTACATTCTTTAAATAGAATGGACGAGAACACTCAGGTTTTACACACCAAAATTCTTTATTAATTAACTTCATTCATACTCCACCTTATTCCATCAAATGCGGTCCAGCCACATCCATATTTACCGTTAACAACATTCATTAGTTCATTCCATAAATCAGACATAGGATCATTCGTAATACCTTTCATAAAAAAATAAGAAGATTACTCTTCAGTTGGCGGCTTAATAATCTTCTTAAGAACTTGCCATTCACAATACTGGTCCTTTATAAAGACTCGGAATTTACCTTCGGATGTTATATAATATAACACATTTGTAACACCGATTGCCGAGGATAATACCGGAAACAAATATGTCATGGCAAATAATTGTTTGCTAAATACTTGTCCTTCAAACGTGAGTTCCGTGGCTTTATGGAGTTCAATGTTACCGGAACTGAACTTTATATTGCCATCCTGCGTGTTTATGATAACTTCATTATGCAACTTGATACATTTCGCCATAAACTTCGCCATATCGGCATTGAACTGGAACCATTTACAATACGGATACTCTTGCCCATCCAGTTTATAAAGCGGAATATCGCCGGGAACGAGTGTTTCGTCCCATTCTACCGCTTTAGTTAAACCTACCAAAGAAGTATTTAAGGGGATAGTGTCGAAACCATCCTTATCATAAATTTTCACATCGTTGCCGACTATTTCCACCGTCACAACGCTTTCTTTCCGATCATTCACAAAGTCATAGAACTCTGCCAAATCCGAGATTGTGAATTTGAAATCGCTATCCGATTGGCACGGAATATTAGTACGACCGAAGATCGTTTTACCTTCATTACTCCCGACCAAATGTAATTGGGTAGGGGAAGCTGTGGCAGCCACAATTGAAATCTGGTTGCATTCTTTCGCAGTTCGCTCCAATTTCCCCTTTGTAAGCAAACCATCAACACGCTTTAAAAATTCTTTCTTATCTACTGTGAGTTTCATTTCTTATCGCCTACATAAGTGTAAACCGTTTCCGGACGCCCTTGACGTTTGGTATTCGGTTTACAAGTTCGAGTAAAAAAATGGTGGAATACGGCGAGAGTTCGCGAAATCTCCACGTAGGAAAATCCGGCTTTCGTTATATCCCATCGAGTAAACGTTCCTAATAATCGCATGGCGCCTAAACATTCATCATGCTTCTTTGTTCCCACGGAGCATCCCTTCTATCATCCACAAGATAGCGTATTTATTATTTAAGCAAATCTCGTTATATTTTTCCCCATGTAGGTTCCCCTTTTCGTCGGGATCGCCGGCATAAGGATATCGCGAAGATTCGAGTGAAGCATATGGTTCGCTGGTGGGTGTATCGCGAGTAAAGTTATAGATAATATCAAAATTGAAAGCAGTCTTTGGTGCCCATTCACGTTTAGTTTCTTGGACTTTCTTCCCGCTTTTCTTTTGCATATCCTGTACGAAATCCGCCACATCTTCATCCATAAATGTACATACTACCCAACCGGGCATCCCACGGAGAACCGTCATACTGCGCATCCACCAACCATTTCGGTTCTGCCATTTCTTAATGGAGTTTGATTTAATACCTTCTTCCCCTTTACCTTCATTACGGAGTGTTTCAATCATATCCGCTTTGATATCTAAGAGAAGTTTGTAACGGGAGGCGCTATCGAGTATAACAAGTGTATTTGCATCTGCCAACTTCTTAGCTGCATCAATTGCTGCCGAATACTTTTCAGCGGAAGTTTGGATGTCTTCAATAGACTTGGCAGTGATTCGAGTTCCTCCATCTGTAGCAGTTGCTTCATCTTTACTCACTGAATCAATGGTATAATGTTTAATCATGGGACGTAGTTCGCCATATAGGGAACGTTCCTTGATACGATCTTTTTGCTTTATATAGGCATTCTCCGATTCGATAAGAATAATCTTCTTAACTTCCGGAATCAAGTCTTGTTCTAAAGCATCAGCTAAAAAAGTCATTCCGAGTGAACGGAATAACGCTGCATTCTTTTTCTGCATATGTCCTAGTGTAATAGCACTATCGGATTTTCCTGTGTTACTTTTACCGCAGTAAGCTAATGTATATCCACCACCCGCCACGCTTTCGCAATCTTGGAAGACAATCTCAATATCACGAGATTTTACTTCCGCCTTTGGAGTTGGCGTCGGGGAAGATGGAACACCGGGTAATCCCGGCATTAGTATCCAACCTCAGAGATTTCCACCTTTGCACCACCTACAAGAGATGTGATGCTTTGGATAGTGAGTTGGATATCGGGATTAGCCGCATCAAAGACTTTCTGCTTCAATTTAAAGTCATAACGGTTCATATCACGTTTAGTAGTAACCATCATTAAACATGAGCCGGGCAGGAATTTAGGTTGTTTAAAGATTCCTTCGCCGTGGAATGCTCGAACACCATCGGTATGACTGGCATCATTCAAGACGTATTGCCATCCTTTTCCATCTTTATTCTGGGAAATGGATACTGCGGCTTGAAGGAAGAAATATCTATCGCCTTCCGTTTTATCGTAGCCTTTGTCCGTCTTGAGAACGCTACCATCTTTATCCTTTTTCACGCACGTCATATGCGCTTCTTTAATTTCATTAAGCGAATATACTCGCGGGATAAAGGCGACTGTTCCATACTCTTTATGCAATTTTTCGAGTGTTTCATTGATGGTAATATCAAAGCCGGATGTATCCATATCGTATGCTGTGCCACTTATGCTGGATTTCCCCTTAAAAACAAACTGCCATGGTTGCGTTTTAGAAAGCGGCTTGGTAGTGTTCTCTTTAGGTTCATCCAGAACGAAGTTATCAACATACGGAACGAATGGTTCATAGTTCTTTAAGAAGTATTTATCGGAACTTGGATCGGCTTGTTCATACCCAATTTTCTTCACGAATAACCGTTTATCGGCTTCAAACACTTTGCGTTCTTCTTCATTGGTGCTATGTCGCCATGCAATCCCAACGACGGTAAGTTCAAATTGTGTCCCAAGAATTTTCGAGTATCCATACTTATTAGGGCTATTATCGAACGCATTAAATAACCGATTATCCCGATAGATCGGGTGTTCTCCGGCTTCCCATTCCTTGCCGGCAGTTACAACCACTTCTTCAATTTCAATCCCATCTTTCGCAGGTTCCTCATAGACAACAGTGCCGTTAGAAATCCATGCCTGTCGTTTTTCCATCTTATCAATACGGGACACCGGTTTGCCGTTTAGAGTCATTAATTTACCGGACTTAATCAATTCCGGCATTTTATTATCGTCTAAATCATCTTTGATGGCTTGGCGTTCCCCTTCATTCCAATCCTTAGGCTTCCAAACATTGCCAAAATATGCGAACACGAACGGATCTCCCTTATTCTGTTTCTTGGAGAAATAACTATCCAATCCGGATTTGGCTCGAAGTAATAAAAATGTTCGGGACTTGTTGGCATTCATTGGCATATTCTCAACAAGTTCTAATTGTGATTCGAATGCTTTGACAACATCCTCAATAGTCACTTTCTGCGCCACACTAACCTGCGCGAAAAAACCGCTATACGCTTGCTTTTCTTCTTCTGATAACATAGTTATCACTACTACTATATTAGTACCCTTCGTTATAAAGTTTAGGGTTTTACAATCTACAAGCATTCAAAAATTTGGGCAATATAGAGTAGATAAAAAAAGTAGGGGAAAGTGGCATTTAATTCACACATTTCCTTACTTCAAAAATTGCGTTAATAAAATCTACTTTCGCTTGGTCGTACTTGAAGTGATCTTTAAATCCAAGTACTGTATGGAGATCATTATTCCTTATTCGTTTCATTGTAGTTCATCTCTACAAAAAGGAAGACTTATATTCTCAAAAATTTTATTGTTTGTATAAAATAAACATAATCTTGTTCCTACAGTTACGATTTGATCAAATAGATAATCTATAATATATATTTGGTTCATTATTAAATCACATCGCATAAATAAAAAAAGTAGGGAAAATTATATACAATTCATACTTCTCCTTACTTCATAAATTGAATCAACAAAATCTACTTCCGCTTGATTATTAAGAAAATAACCATTAAACCCAAGTACAATATTAAGATAATCATCCGCTATTCGTTTCATTTATAAACACCTTATACCATAAATTCTATTGGTTATTTCGCCAAATTTAAATTCACAATTGTATGAAACATATTCCATTAAATCTATGAACCGAAAAAAGTATGTCTCAATTTTCGCTTGTTTCATTTTAGATCATCGCCTTTAAAAGGAAGTATTATATCATCAAAATCATGTTCCCACAATTCTTCGCCTAAGAAAAATAAACCCACAATCAATCCATTTAATCCAATAAGCGTATGTCTTCTAAATAGATGTCCCATATAAACTTCTTTCATACATAATACCTCAGAACAGGAAAATGATATAATTCTCTGGCGAATTTGGTTCTCACTATAAAACTTCCTTCTTTAAGAATTTCCACACAAATTTCGTTATTATCGGCTTTTGATATATCTACATTATAACTAAGCCATCTTATTAATTCAAATGGCACAATAACTGCTTCTTTCATAAACATAATCTCACATTAGGAAATTGATATACATAACTGTAAAATCCACTACTTATAGCGATTTCGTTATAGTTTAGAATACAAACGCCATGAATATTAGGTTTAAAGCCCGGATAACTATATGTTGTGTATATACGCATAATCTTACCAAATTCTATAATATTTGCTTCTTTCATGTGGATCAACTTGTCTGGTCATAAGATTGATAGGAATAACAATATCCGAAGCGAATTTAAAACATCCTTCTATTCTACATCCGATCATTAAGTCACTACTGCAATATCCACAACAAGTATGTCCTGCGAATTGGATATGTTTCATTTAAGCGTCTCCTTATTTAAGGGGAAAATGATTGAGCGGAAATAAACCGTCAATGCCCGATTCTCCCTATAAATTCCATCGACGCGAAATTTAAAAGATAGTCCATACATCGTTTCTAATTTCATGGAAACTCATACCTTGGTAATGTAAAAAATACGTCTCTAAAGTCTCTGGTGTATACGACGTGATCGGCGAAATATAATGCTTTGGCAACGCCAAACTTAGTTTGCATCACTATTTGAGCTGCTAATGAACGCATGTTTATCAAGTTCATTGACTAAACACCTCTCTATTAAAGGGGAAAATAGTGACATCGAACATATTACTAATAGGTCTAAGATACGTCCGAAACACTATTTCTGTCCCCAGCATTTCATACTTCATCGAATTAATACTAAGATTAACCAAGTTCATTGGAGTGCACCTACAATTGCGTTCTTAATGGTATAAAATGGCGCATGAGATCTGTATTTGTAATAAAGTTCCGTACTAATATTCGTCCATTCGTTCATTACAACGCATGTAGAACTAATACTATAATCTTGTAACCAATATATATCCTCTAAATTCTTCATTGTCTCAACTCCATTAGATAAAAGTCTAAATCCAATAAGTGTTCCCAGTAGTGAAATGTTTTATATCCTATAACACCATTATAGGACCATATATAGTTCCTACAAAGACGTTGGATAACATCACAATCAACTATTAATTTCATTAGTGAAACACCTCGTGGCTAAAAGAAAGATGTGAACCGCTAAAGTCCCAATCAATACTTAATCTAAATACGCCTTTATATGCTATCTCCATAGCATAAACATTAAACTTAACTAAATCCATTAGTGAAACACCATCGGTTCCATTATAACAAATGTTTCATCATAATAATGACCATTAAATTTTAGTACATCGTAAACATAAGGAAATATTAAATACGTAGCAAAAATTTCATTCTTGATAAGTTTCATAAAAAAACTGTGATGCAAAAGACATCGTCGCATTGCGACGTTCTATATAAGGGCAATGATCGAAAACGATCATCCTTTATAAAGAAACCCTGAAAACGGAACAAAGTTGTTCAATTACGATCAGACTTTGTTCGAATAGTACTATAATTAAGTAACGTCCGGCGAAGTTCTGAGGATGGATCTTTCTATAGAGCGCCAGAAACGCGATCATACAAAAGTGTAAAAAAAAGTCTCAAACCTTTATATAGAAAATCACTTTTTGGTGAAATCTTTTGCAGTCAATGACGTCAAATTAAGTCTATCGAATCCGAATAAAGTGACATAATTGTAGTATTGTATAGGTGTTGAGTGAAAATAAATACCTATAGTTAATAGTTTTAAATCCATAACATTATTCATTAGAAACACCACCTACCGAATCCAAACTCAAAATTATAACTAACCGTTCTTATAGATAATGCATTTGAAATACCAACAGTAGCATAAAAAATATTAAATTGCCACATACATTCCCTATTTCCTATTATTAATTCTGCCAAATTTCTCATTTATAAATGCCTCAGTTCGTTTTTATTAGGTATTTCGAATAATACAACACTAACATCTTTGTTAGATACAAACGATAAATGTAAAAAGTCATTGAAGATTATGCTATAGTTTCTATAAAAACTACCGAATATTCCATTGGTACCGAATATAATTTGCTTCATTTATAAACCACCATTTTCTCTCGTGCGCTTAATATCAGAGCATTCGAACATAACCACGTCGGCTAAATAGGCGTAGTTGTCGCCAACATACTCTACGAAAGGAAGGGGAAACCAGAATGGATGGTCCAGAAAATTTTGATTAGCCCAAACCATGTCCTGCATATGTTGCGTTTGAGATGTAAAATGCATATCGTAGTTTATCATTAAAATACCCTTCTTAAGTCCAATACTCTATCGCCTATAGAATCCCATAAAATCTTATCGCATTCATGATGTATCCCAGCTCTTATAGGATTCATATATACAGATATTTCCATGTAACATTCCTTCATTTTAATGCGCCTCATTGCGTATTAAAGCATCTAACCATCCTATGCTATCTGGAGTATTATATATCGTTTGATTAGGTATAATTTCACCAAATAATTCCATATCACAACAAAAATTCCAACAATAAATATTACTAAACATTTTATAAAGTTTCACTTTAAATGCACCTCATTAGGATGAATATTTAGCATGAGTCTTTGATACTGCTCAGATATAATGCTATTATAAACTAATGCGGGAAATATGTCAGTCTGCTTCAAAAACTTATAAGTATACTCTTTATCATTATAACAGAGTCCTGAAGGACCATAGAAAATAGCCGCTATGTTCATCTTAAATCACCTTTATATAGCGACAACACTGTAAACTCAGGAATTCGGAAATCCGATGCCACAACCACACTTTCCCCTAAAAACATTTTAGTGTAGGTTATAGCACTATCGGCATAATTAAAACTAAACCCGTTAATAGTTATATGATTAAGTTTATCCATGGTAAAAAGTTTCATATTAAATCCCTTTATAAAATGTGTTATATAATCCAGCAATTTGTGGCATAATCTTAACATAAAGTTCACCGGCACTGATAGGGAATTTATCGGAGCATTTATAGCCGAATAAACGGTAATACTCATATTTTTCCCTTTTATCTACAAAGATAACCGGTTCCGGCATAACATTAACCTGTCTCATAAAAAAAGTAATAATTATTAAACAGTTCCCTAAATTGTGGCATGGTAAAAACATAATCAGCGTGCGCTTCTGCGGGAAACTTAGATTTCTTGCCCCATAACTCATAGAACACAAACTTCTGCCTTTCCCTATATAAATACAAATTAGAAGATACAAAATCCAGATGCTTCATAAAAAAATCTAACGCTTGTGATATAAACTATTGGAAGCAGTAGACTGTAATACAGAACGTGTATATATAAACTGTAATGTATTAATTGTATTTGTTCCATATTTAAAGTTAGGAAAATGTGTAAATATATCTAAAAATAGATACTCACAACTATACTCATCAAATCCACCACAATAGACTGTTTGAGAAGGACTTTCAAAGATATGACTAAGTAGTCTCATTATTTTCTCCTAAACGTTTTAAAGTTAAGTTAATGGCGTCCTGCGAGATATCGTAGCCAACATACTGCCGATTGGTGAGTTTTGCGGCTAAAGGAGTTGTTCCCGAACCACACATAGGGTCAAATACTAAGTCGCCTTCTATAGTAGTCATAAGGATTAATCTTCGTAGAAGTTCCACATTCTTAGCTGTAGGATATCCGTCAACGAAACTATAACCGGGTATATCATGGAAATAATCTCCGATTCCAATCGTATCGCGGGTAACCTTATATTCAACTCTTCCAGAAACGGTAACCCGAACGTCGCCTGTGTTAAACGCTTCATTTATATGCTCCTGTCTCCACATAAAATGTCGTCCCTTAGGTGGGTAACATAAAGTTCCACCCACGACCATAGGTCCGCCACTGCCACCTGCGTAGATGGTTGCCCATCTTGCGACGCTGTTATCTGCGGGTATGGTCGGCTTAATATTAAATGTTCCATGTTCTCCCTTCCAATAGAAAAAGACACTATCCAATGTAGTATTTAAACGCCACGTCATATTATTCATATTTTTCGGTTGGCGCCGAACCTTTATTTCGTTGGCGAAATTATCATAGCCAAAAATTGAATCCAGAATAATTTTGATATAATGCGATGCGTGATAATCACAATGAACAAAGATCGCGGATTTATTATCCATCACATCGTAGCAGTTAAGCAACACTTTTGTCATAAAGTCTTGGTAAGCCCCAAGACTGTCCCATTTATCGCCGAAGTCTCCACTTTCCCCTTTAAAAACACGATTGGTATAAAAAGGTGGGTCGAGATACACCATCTTAACGCCTTTTAAAGCGAATGGTTCAGTAGCATCGTGTAATTCAATCATAAACTTAAACCCCATTTTTGACGTAATCTATTTATAGGCGATATTAAATCATAAAAATATAGATTAAAATACTGTAAATCGTTATCACTAAAATCTGAACGTCTATTAATATTTCCAATAGACTTATGTAAAGCATCAAGCGTTCTATCTGCCCAGTATACCGGAAAATCGTAAAGTTTCATATCCATCTACATCCTTTTTCTGAAACACTTTCTACCATACTTTTAAAGTAACATGTAACAGATGTATTAAATTTACAAATACTATCTTTGTCTGGAGTATATATAGATATAATAGACTCCTTAAAACTATGAAACATATTAATAGGTGCTGAATATGCACAAAATTGGTATAGTTTCATGTTCTTTCTACCTTAAACGTCGATTGTGTTAGCGTAAAATCCTTTATAAAGCCTTTCTCACGGAAGATGTTATAGTATCCATTAAGAATCTGCGCCGTGAGTGCGTATGTCCCGAAGTCTACTTCAATATCCATATTGATACAACTCGTCATGCATATGATTATGGAAATTCTCAAAGATATCGTGTAAATTGTTAAAACCTTTAGTAATATTAAGATTGGGTTCTCTAAACGTATTAGCAATATAATAATAAATAGAACTATGGTTAGTAAACGCTAAAAAGTTATAGATTCTCATAAAAAAATTAGTAATCAATGAATGTTAAGCCTCAGTTTTATGCTATTTATTTCACGAATACCTTCGTAAATTATAGTGTCAGATACTGCTTTATAAGGATATGATCCATATACATCACCCCTTATACCGTCAAAGATGCTCAATTGACGAACAGCATTACTATATGCCCCGAACTGCACTATTAGCATATCATATCCCTCAAATCGCTTAATTTCTTAAAGATAAGCATTCTTCCGCCTTCCGGCTCTACACAGGGAGAATACGACATTTTAATTACCGAATTAAATAGAAATAATTCTCTATCCCCATAGTAGCCGGGAAATGTGTATAGTTTCATTTAAATACCTCCTTCATAATCTCACCAAATAAGCGTATATCGTTTCCTCTAATAACTTGTGTTACAAGACCGTCAACTATACTACCTTGCTTATATAAGTTAACAAAAGTTGATAGCATATAATGATCCATTTCTATTCTCATACCAACACCATTAGAACATTGTGAATAGTTGAACGCACAAGTTTGCCAAAATCTATTAGCATTTGAACAAGTATCTGGGTATCGCACGATGTTGTTCTAAGTTCCAGAAAGAACGCTATTGGTCCATCACATATCTGTCTCATTATACCACATCCATTTTTAAATGTTCGCCAAATTCACGTATATCTCCACCGCCAAACGTTTCATTGATATAGGTATCGCCAAAACGCGCAAGCATATCAAGAAAGTTTGATAACGTATAATCATCCATTTCGTTTTTCATGGTCTCACCAACAAATGATATTCCTTTTTATACTGCTTTATATAGCATCCGAGCGCATTATTATATTTCCATTTTCCCCTTAGCGTCTGATTTATTTTAAAGGGGAAGTATTCATTGAGCACCCATAAACGGGCACCGGGTGGAGCCATCGAACAGAACCGACGGATAATTTTATGCCAATCCGGAAAGTCAACGCGACAGGTGTAGTAGTTATGTAGTAGTTTCATATCTACAATAAGATTCCCCATCGGCTGGGGTTCCGATATGGTAGTGATACGATAAAATCTAGGTCTAAAAGACTCCATGTAATATCGGATTCTTCGTTCATTCCAAAGTTTGTTCGAAAGAGCGATAGCGATCTTAATTCCCGTCCAAAATGGTTCCGTGCGTTTTTTTCCTTTCCGATTGTCCGGAACAGGTAGGGAATAGAGTTCATAATACTTCTTAACTGTAGAATTTGCATAAAAAATGGCGTGAGAAACTTTCTCAGCCGTCGGGAGTATGTAGCATGGTAAATACGAGTTCTTTGATGGCAAGTGAGATAAACTTCTTGTTACCCGAACCTTTCTCCGTGCGGACTTTAATAATGCCCGCATCTTGTAATACGCTAAGGTCATATGAAGCACTCTGCGGCGTTATTCCGAGCATTTGCGCTAATACATTCTGGCATACTTCCCCTTCACCTAAGAACTCAATCAAGCGGAGTCGCAATGGGTTCGAGAGCGCCTTCATCAGCATTATTGTCTTCGGATCGTTTATAAACATGTAGCCACCAGCGTTGTAATGATTCCTTCTTTAAAAAGTTATCCTGTTTTAGGATAATCTTTGCGACTTCCAAGCGTTTTTTGGCAAGTTCATAGGATTTTTTGCGGCAAAACTGGTCGGGAAAACGGGTTACGGTGAGAATCTCCACCACCCAATCGCCTACCGTTTCGCTACCAATTCCAAATTCGATGTCATACCATTTAGATTTTCGTAAATGGCATAAAAAGGCGTCAAATGGAGCCGGAACGTCTACCTCAAAATGTTGGCGGTCGGTCGCGGCTACATCATATATTCCATAGAATATTGTGAGCATAAAAAAATGCGAAAAAATTAACTATACATATTCATATACATTACTATTTTATTATTATTTTCTTTAATATTTTGTTTTATTTTAAATTCTTCAATATCTTTATTATTTTTAGTAGAGCGTAGTATTAAATATTTTAATAATTTAAATTTTCCTATAGTTTTTTTATCTTTAATAATTTTTTCATGCTGCTCATTACTAATACTCTTATCAATTAGGTATATATGTTTATCTATTATTTTTAGATATACTGTATTAGTTTCTAATACAATAGTATTCCATTCTTTCTCAAAAATAGCAGGTTCTATTTTATAGAATATATTATCGAATGGTTCGATTGATTTATAAAGCATTTTACCAATATCTTTTAGTTTATTTTTGTATAATAATTCACAAAATTTTACTATTTTATAATATTTATTTATACCAAAAATTTTTGGTATAAAACCTATTATTGAGAATATTAAACTCATAAAAAAATAGAGACAAGGTCTCAAATAGTTTCCTTTGTATGCTTCCATTTCTTCGCTTTACCGTCTAAGTCATTTTCTCATAATAATCGCAAAATCTACAAACTAAATATAAAATCCCAAATGAAAAAGATGCGAATATTATAGCAACAAATATACTTCTTATTACAATAAAAAGTTCACAACCAATAATATTAGTAATAACAATAATAAATATAATAATCACAATAAATATAGCATAACTATCTTTACTATGTTTCTCGAACATAAAAAAAGGGTGATTTAAAACCCATCATCATAATCAATATCCTCGAACACCATCCATTCCTTAAACTTAGTTCCAATGTTCCTATTTAAATCGCAAAATGCGCCAATCCCCAGCGGAACAACGATTATAGCCAATAGAAGCATTTCCCAGCGGAAATTAACGCATAGCGAATATACTGGAATGAACACAAGAAGCGGCAACAATCTTACGGCGATAAAAAGGATAACTTTCATTACCTTCATGTAGAATAAACATATTTCTTCGAACATAAAAAAAGGTTCACTATATAAACCTAAACAGTAATTGAATGGAATCTTTATATTGAAGCATATTTGCTGTATGCCATATCCACAAGAACATAGATAGATCACCCCAACGTAATTTGCTACTCTCACCATAATCCACCCAAGAACCACCTATCCGTTTTATACATCATCATTGAATCATAATAATAGTTACGTGCTATAATATATTCTCCCCAACCACTTACTCCCAGAAAGATATCCAGTGAAAGCCATGCGAAATTCGTACGTATCTCACTACATTGTCGCATTAGAACCACTTAACCTTTCTAGTCACATTATATTTACGTAATAAACCAAAGAAATATTCATCCAAATCCAAGAAGAAACGTAATGAGAACCAGTGGAAATTAGTAATCGCTATTACAAGGTTCAACATTCAAATACTTCCCTATAGTTAATACCTTCTGTGTCGGACAAAGAGAAAATTGATCCTAATAAGAAGTTTTTAAAGGCTAACGGATCATCAACAAAATTATAGCGATTAGGTAAGTCAATCATTGTATATATATTAACATCAAGTTCTTCAACGTATTTCACTAATCAATCATCTCATCAAAGTTTGTCCAGCCTTCACGTTTCATGAGCAAAACTAAATAGCCGGCTAAATCCACAATATCATTCTTGCGTAATTCCGTAGAGTTCTTAATCCGCGAAAGTTTATCGTTGATACGCTGTTCGATACCGGTATTTTTGGCTCCGACGGGAAAGACTTCTAATGGAGCTAAAGCGCTGTTGCCATACTTCTTATTCTTCGCATCTAAAAAGCGATCTAATGAAGTTAATATTTCGGTAAATTGTCCCATAAAAAAAGTTAGCGGCGACTTACCTTGCCGGCGTCGGAAATTAAGAAAAGGGGAAATTGTATGCGCAGAGAATTGATCATCCATAATGGCGCATTGTTCCCTATTAGTTGTTCTATCGCCTTTTTCATCCCATCGAAGCCACATCGTTCGCATATAAAATTCTCGCCCATTTCATTCCCACAATCTTCACAGTGCATTATACTCAACCTTAAACATCCTATAAACAGCTTTATTTCCATAGTTCCACATAAGACAACTACTATAGATGCATAAGAATGCTTGGAGATGAATCCGACCAAAATCGCCTTTACCGTATAAGTTTCTCATTTAAAACCACCTATTCTTCTCAATCATACTATTAAAATAATAGACTAAAAAATTATCAAATAGAATAGTTCTTATTTCGCCCAAAAATAGGTCCAACGATTTCCAATAGAACATACCACATAAGTTTCTCATTTGAGATCATACCTATTAATCTGGCTAATATTAAATATAGACGCTAAATTAGTATAATTTGCCATACATTTTGTAATATTCGGTATAATTGTGCTAAAATATATGAATGCTATATCCATTTAAAACCACCCATAAAAATCATACCGCGACAAAGGAAATATACCATATATCGTTATCCTATATCTAAATTCTATTGTAGGATAGTATGGTCTAACAATATCGTCATCTTCTGTTATTAATTTCATCAAAACTCACCCTAAACTGTATCTACCATCTACAGCACACGTTTGGTATATTAAACATTTTTTCATCGGAAATACAACTCCGTGCACACACTTTCCCCTTCCAAAAAGGTATGGATTTTTATAAGGCGCATGGATTTATTGAGGAACGGATATGAAGCGCCAATATAAAGGTGGCGATAAAGGTAGTCATCACCATCGACAGTTAGAATAAGTACTCTGTGCCAACGCGTCTCGCTAAAATCCAGTCGCTTAATAGGATACTGTTTATTCTCTACTAAAAGCATAAAAAAATTAGAAAAGAAATTTAACGTCGCTTATTACATCTTCTATATAAAGTGGTAAATTCTTCTTAATATAATCTAAATTCCAATTATCTATTTCAATATCAAGAAAATGTCTTAGCGACGTCCGCATTAGTTGTATCATCTTAAATCCACCGCTGTAAATTCCACACATCCATTAAATCTATTAGCCCAAGTTAATGAATAATACCATGGAAGGTATATTCCTAAAAATACTCCTATAGATATAGGCTTATTTATTAGGTACATTCTTAACCAGTCCCCTACTCAGAACATCAATCACGGGAATCATTGGTTCGCGATAGATGCGACTAACATTCTCCGAAAAGATTTGAGAGTTCTTATAGCCGTTCAAGATTAGCAAATCGTGGAGCAATTTATAGGGGTTGATGTAATATTTAGCGCCTAATTCCAGATACTTTTGAACGGGATCTTGGGCGTTAAATATCTCTTGCGCATAAGTTACATCCGGTGTCCATTGTGTAATCCGCATTCCCCTAAAACGTGTTAGGCAGTCGCTGATACATGAACGCAAATCACCGCCATATGTGTTATAAAGCTTCTGTGGAATATCGCCTGCCATTTCAATTCCTAATTCAACACATGTTTCGCCGAGCCAGATTTTAAACTCATCAAAGGAAATCTTGTTGAAATAGAATATTGTGCAGCGAGAATCTATGGCATCGTTTAGTTCCCGTTCTTCATTCATGAGAAAGATGAAGATGCAATACGGCGCACATACTTCTACCGTTTCTTTCAGTGCTTCTTGTGATTGTCTGGTCATCCCCGACGCTTCTTCAAATACGATTATACGGCGCTTGTTCGTTTCTGTAGGGGAAGCTGCAAGCGGCGCCACTTCTTCGATGACGACTTTAACACCCATTTCGCCCGAACAATTATAGATATGATACATACCGCTATTCTTGAGTTCTCCTACTGGGATTCCAAGATATTCTGACGCAACTAACGCTGCGGCAGTAGTTTTGCCGGTTCCCGGAGGTCCAATAAATTTAAGGCAAAAAAGGTCATTTCTATGAATAATGCCATAGAGTAATTCTTTATCACTTGGTCCTTGTGGACCGGCTACTCTTCTCTCCAATCCCCGCAGATCCTTCCACTGTTTCGGTCTCAACTTTTCCTGTATTATCATTCTTAATCTCTTCCTTTATAAAGGGAATGTCTATAAAATAAAACGGGCGATAGTCGATGTTCGGCAAATAGACCGTGCAACCCACTTCCCCCTTTTCATTATAAGACGTAATAATATCACTATCAGTAAACGAGATACCCTTCGATTTAATTCGTGCCATGTTAGTCGCTATATCTTCGTATTGCGTATAACGATACTTATGTGGCGTATCCTTCACAAGGTAAATTACCGCTTGATCTTCTAAATCCTTATCGTAGATTAAACCACCTAAGCGGAATCCTGAAGCGCATTTGATATTAATAGCATCTAACATCGCCTTTAAATAGTCGTTCTTATCCACAAGTTCACGGCGTAGATTTTTCTTAGCATTTGCTTCCCATAATGGGCGCAAAAAAGAATAAAAAGTTATGAAGTCCATACCTTTACTAGTGGTAGAAGGGTTTATAAATGTTTCCTTTAAAACCAATCCATCCTATGCAATACGGCGTCATTAGTTACAAAACGAGATATATAACCATGAATACCAAATACATTGTCTATAAACATATTATAAAATATTCTGGTATCACAACCTTCTTTCCCATCAAGTAAGTTCTTCATAGTTGTAATACACTTCCTAATATCGATGATTTGGGAACTATATGGAATTGTTTCCGTCGAAGTTTCATAATATGGATTACGGTATAGTCTAATAGTATAAAACGTTTACTATCGTTTAGAGATCGTATAATAGCCGAACCCATAATCTTTTTCTTTATATTCACCTGAAATTGTAGAAGTTTCATAAATCAACCCACTTATCATTTAATTCCCATGGAACAGTTCTATAAAACTGTCGGCGACGCAACTGCATCGTAAATACATTATTTGAATGTATACCAGTAGAAAACGGAAATATAAGATCAAAGAATATATTTGTGCTGGTAAAAGTAGTCGCATACATATTAATTTTAAACTGTAAAAATTTCATAAAAATATAAACCTATTATAAATATCATCAAAAGGAACTATAAAATGTCTAAACTGTCTGCGCCGCAACTGCATTATAGGAATTATATCATAACCAATTCTTTTTCCTATTTCTTCAAATGTATCACTGTACATAAGTATATGAGCCATATTAATTTTAAATTGTATCAAACGAATAAAATCCACTCCTTATTAATGACAATCATGAAATCCACCCATACTACGTTTAAACTCGTGACCGATGTTATACCAGAGTTTATCTGTCAATTCTAATGCACGAGATAAACTATACCACTGTATAAACCGTAATCTCGTTAAAGAATCTTCCATGTTTTTCATGTCAACCACCGAAAAATGCTACAATCCGCTTTAAATTGTCTGGGATAAAAATAATACGTATCTGGAAGATTAAGTACCATATTAAAGGAATACCATTGAAGAAATAATCCTTCATATTTAGTATCACCTATATTTCTCATCCTAGCCACCTCATATCTTCATACTTCAATCTAAATCCACCATCGCTATCTTTTCCTAAATCTAATGATATATTAAAGACGAACGCTAAAATACTCCAATGAAAAATACATGGTTTACCGAGACTAAATTTTTCTAGGTTATTCATCTAAACAGTCCCCAAGCAGACCAAATTGACTTAAATTCATACTCAAAGTCACAATCCATAGTTGAAACCATATTCGTGACTATATAAAATTCATAAGTCGAAAAATAAGTGGTGAAAATCGAATGGTTTAATAAGTTCATTTCATTTTCACCCATTTCGGATACGCCAGCGCCACCGGACGCTTCACCCGTAACATATTTAATAGCGCTAACTTATAGAACTCATCTTTCTGGTCGTAAATCTTCGCACACAATTGTGTTACACCCGGTGATTTATAAAGGTTCTCGGCTATCCAGAGTTCCGCGTTTGGGATATACGTTTTAAAGCCATCCCTTAAACCTTTCTGGATTTGAAACTGTTCCGATTCAGCGTCTTTTGTTCTTTTAAGGGGAAGTATTGGCGGGCAGCCTTTTAACCGCGTATATTCCACCATATCTCTCTGGTTAAGTCCGACAAGAGTGATAGACAATCCTTTGTACGTACTCTTATTTTCGTTGTCGTTAATGAGGTGTATTCCGGCATATTTACCTGATACCCATCGATAGATTCTGACACATTCTTCATCCGTTATCTCCACTCCATAACTAATTTTATAATCTAAACCGAGACGATCGCAAATTTCCATTACTGCCGTCAACTTCCCCTTTCCAAAAAGCGTGACGTCCTCGTGCGCCAAGATAGCACGTTCAAGTTTAACACGTTCCAGCGTATTACCGACACAGATTACCGTCGGTTCCTTTATAAGGACTCCCGTCATGGCGTAGATTGTTTTGCGAGGGTATTTATTCATTCTAATTAACAGGTTTACGTCTAATGTCATCGTCTAAATTCCCCATATCAAATTTATAATCAATATCATTCATAATTCTATTTATAAGATGTGCGGCTGATGCAAATAACCTAATTTCGTTAAATACTTCGCCACAATTACGTTTCCAAAGATAACGCATCGCTATTAGGTTCATTAGATAGGAACCCAGCCGGCACCCGTGAGGAAGAAAGCGCTGCCACGAGGAACTTCTTCAACCGTTTCCTTTCCTTCACAGTCTTCGTTCTTTCCTTGTTGGATCTTCTTTAAGAGCACGAAATCCTTTGTGGTCTCAAATTCGGCATATTCCTTCACAGTTTCGAACCGTAAATTATCGGATACTATTTTAATCAACATAAAAAAATTAGGGATTAAATACCCTCCATATAGTTTCGCCAAATATATTTAAATCTATTGGTTTCGGTAGGCATATATCTACCATTTTTCCATATTCACGTTTATTTACAAATGCTAAATGAATATCGCGTAATCCGGTAGCAGGATTACCATATGATACGATATCTAATATCTTCATATGCTAAAGAACCTCCACAAATAAGCATCCATAATATTATCTGGCAAATCCATATATACCCTATTATATCCAGCTACTCCAACTAAATTTGCATGGATAATATGTAATTCAGACGCAATATTACCATATGCTGTAAAATCTAATATCTTCATACTTGAAGCACCCTAAAAATGATACTTTCCATATCTAAATTATTATATATATCCACCGGCAAACCCATTTCAGTCATAGTTTCATACCATTCATTAGCAGATAGAGAAGAATGGATACAACGGAATATAGATTGCGTATTACCTTGCGCACTAAAGTTTATTGCGATCATACTTGGAACACCTCGAATTGAATTGTATCCCATATAGATTGTTCCGGTAAATCCAGTGAGTAGGAATCAAAATGAACATAATCGCTGTGTGGATGAAGTGTGATATTGTTATGTAATACACGGAAAAGGTGATCTCCACTCCCACCAGCATTAAAGTAAAGTAGTCTCATACACCAAACACCTCGGCTATTTCTATTCTACTATATTTATATCTTGGCAAGTCCATTAGAATTACTACTCCTAAATATTTATTCTTATCCTGCACAATACTACTACGCATTAGTCGAAGCGTACGTTCGGTATTTCCTTGTGCTTCAAAATTAAGTAGTCTCATAATAATAAAAAAATAGCGATAAACACCATTAGTATATACGGCATAAAATCCACCACCTTATCCGAGCCGCAAGATGGACAATACTCCTCGAAGTGTTCCATTTTACACCGTTCACACATCATATAATATAATAGGTATCCATAGTATTAAGGCATTGTCATAATAGTATATACAAGTGGATCAATAATAAATCGCTGAAAATGATCTCTGAATTGAACAAGTGTTCGAGATATATCATCAAGTATATCAATACTAGTCTTATTCCATTGCCGTCTATCCACTCCAAATGTTATAAGTCTCATATTAACTCCAACACATTATATGCTTTAGCGGCATAATGACTACCCCACATTTGTTCAATATTGTATAATGTAGAATCTAATCCATCAAAAATGGAATCAGTAGCGAGCCAAGACGGCATCTTAACAGTAAAAAGTAGTAGATTCATGGTATCCTCAGCATAATTACTATAAAAGCATCCAATCTATAAAGAGAAAATGCTTCATGTATACTACCTAACATTGTTCCTATATCATCGGCAAAAGTTTCGTTTTCTAGATATCTAATTATTACAACCTGAAACGTTAGCAATCTCATTCGGATCACGCTGGATATTCATATCGGCAATAGGCATTCCAAAAAATCCGGCAATCTTGGCAAGTAATTCCTTATTTACTTGCGGTTCTGGTAGTTCTTCAAATAATGGTTTCATAAAAAAATGTTAGTCGAAATCTACTACTCTACCCTTAATATGTTGTATATAAAGATCACTTGGAGAATCAAAGGTTTTGCTAATTTGGCAAAATGATTCGGGTATACCATCAAATATAGTTTCGTTGTTAGAAAATCTACTAAAATTAAACTGGAATACTATTCCTTTCATACTAATCACATTACAAACATTAATACTTTACGCCACTTATTATTCCCAAGAGTATAAGCAAACTTATTTCTAATATTATTTAGTTTATTTGATAATACAGGAAAATCTTCGTGGTTAATATAAAAATATAACTCTATCATAAAAAAATGTTTAAATGCGTAGCATTTAAACTAGCTCTCATATTTTAACTTTAAGGCTTTATATTGTTCTTCGGTTAAGTGATACTTCCATGCTAACGCGCCGGTAACCGTTTTAATGGTATTGTCGCCGATTAAGTGTATATGCGTTTCAAGTTTGGTGTGATCAATCATTTTAAGCGCAACCTTTGAGCGCCCATTGTATTTAAACTCCAGTAACTCACATGGAACGTATTTTTGGTGTTGGATACTCCATTGTTTCTCCGTAGCAATTGCTGTGGCGCCTAATGAATCCATCATATATTCAATACCATATGAATCTATAACTGCCGTCCGTTGCTCCGTGTTTTCAATACCCAACACTTCAGAACCTTTCGCCTTTGGACCACCGAAGAATTTATTCCATAATTCTTTCGTGAAGAGTTTTCCTTCCACAAAATAGTAGTCTACACCATCGCGGAATGAAATAGCTGGTTCCGATGTGCAATGCAAGCGTCTGACATTACGACCGGGGATTTGCGGTTCCAAGTTCACTTTGGTAGGGGAGCGCACAATAATAGCGGCTTTATCGAAAGCAATCCAGATAAACACACCACTGGCTTTAATCAGTTCATAGTATTTATTGAACTTGTCGTGTTTTAATTCGCCAATTTCCGTAAAGAATCGGTAGAATGCCACCCAACCCCAATCGGAAAAATCTCTCCAACAGAATGAGATATATTTCTGTTCCTCTTTACCGACCATGGCTTTGAGTTCATCTAAGGACTTTGTTTCCAGACTCTTTAAGTTGGGATAGTCGTCCACGGGCGCTAAGATATTACCGATTAACTGCGCCTTTGCGGGCGAGTCAACCACGATCATAGGTGGAACGGGCAAATTACTGACTTCATAGCAGTATGCCACGAATTTTTTCGTTTCTTCTTCATGAAATTCCCATTTGAACACATGGGCAATCACTTCATCGCGCAATTCGTACATGCGCTTCTCTTGTTCGGGAGTTAATTTCTCTATCATAAAATTCGCCGATAAAAAAAGTTAATGGGGACTAGACTTTTCCCAATATCCAATCCTATCTTTAAATTCTATAATCTGTGATGTATTAACCATATTAGTGCTATTACCATCGAACATACGATTAATATTGAAGGAACTATAGATATCTAACTGTTCGCAGTAGCCGCATATGGTATTAAACTGTATATTAATCATAAATCCACGTCCTCAATTGGAATAGAATTCCAATTATCAAACATATTTGGTATAACATTGAAAAACATCTTTGGTTCGTGGTAACTAGCATTAAAGATACTCCACATTGCAGCGATAGTGCCAATACGAATCGAATTCGTGTCCATTTGGTAGTTAATCATTGCGTATCCTCTCTATAAAGCGATAATAGTTTTTCATTTGACTCCGTAGAACAAAAAGGTATAATTAAATCGCTAAACATCTTTGGTTGAAAGTCAGAATTCTCAAACCTACTATTAATAGCGCACGAATTATAAAGTTCCAATTGCCGTGAAAAACTACATAGTGTGTTAAATTGATAGTTGATCATTATACTTCCTCCTTATTTCACGAGATACTATTTTATCTCCGGAATCTATTATCAAATCACTTATTACTATTGCTTTTACTTTTACTTTATTATGAGATACATGGTGCAAATTTAAACTCTCCAAGACATTACAGAAATTACATAACGTATTAAACTGGTAGAGTATCATACTTCCTCCTTATTTCACCTGTTGTATAGATTTCTAATGAATCTATTATTAAATCGGTTATTACCTTCGTTTCTAATCGATCAGAAACAACCATTCTATTTAAAGCAAATGAGTTTATACCATCCAATAAGGAAAGGTAGTTGCACAGTGTATTAAACTGGTAGAGTATCATTTCTTTAAACACCCGCTAAAATCCGGTAATCCGGTGTCTATACCTATATGTTTCCAACCTTCCAAGTTATAGATATCATCATTAAAACTATATCTAATCAGTATCGCTATATCCGGATCTAAGGGGAAATCCGTTCTAAAGGTTAAAATTTGATATAATATCACGGTCCTCGCTCACTCCATAATATTAGTCCGCTATGAAACTTATCCGCATAATATCCACCTTCCTTAATACTCGTGGAATGTTCTTCACGCACACTTTCCCCTTTAAAAACCAAGTGGTTAAATGTTTCTGGTATAATCTCGCGATAGTATGTATAGTTAAAATCACTTATAAAGAGTGTCAAATTAAATAAGTTCATTTACTAAACCACTTCCAATCGCCTTTAAACATAAAAGAAGAAAAATACTTACTTACTATAGCACTGCTAAAATTCATACCTAACGTTTCATTTAGAACCTTTAAATCGCATGTCTTCATCAGAAATACACCATCCACGTTTTAAAGTTAAAGTCGTTAGTCGGATTATAATCTACAATCCCAATTGTTACACAAAAAGACTTTAAAAGTATCATAAAAAAATGGCTAAACGCCTTAGCGTTTAGTCTAATACGTTTCGTTCGGTATCTTCTAAAGTGGCTTCACGTTGGTGGAGCACTTCATAGGTACCTACTGGAATCTCGTAGGATTGGTGTTCTTCGTGGTGAAGAACTGCGGGTTTAGTAACTTCCGCATATTGTTGCCAATTGTTGGCAGTGGTATATACTTTTACCGCGGTCGCATCAACGAATTGATGGTTGTGCCCGGTAACTTCTCCTTCAGCAATAACTAAGGAGCCTTTCGGTTTTGCAGTAGATGGAACTGCGTCGGTCTCGATAAAGAGGATATCCCCTTGTCGGTATGCAGTGCGCTTTTTTTGTGCTGGCATAAAATTCACTTATGTCTATTAAAGCTTTTAAGTATTTAAGCTTTTGGACATAAAAAAAGTTAATCTTCTAAGTTTAAATTATAATCTTTCCTATAAACTGTATAGGTAATAATTCCTCTAATAATCATTCTTAGTTCTTGTGAAAAGGTTTCTATACCCAAGAAATTTATATCAGAATAAAAACTAATATTTATCATTCTCCCAACTCCATATGGTAATCGGTTGCGGTATAAGAATAAGTAACTACATGTTTAGTAATTTCCCTAAGACTTGCCTTAAACCACAAATCATCGAATAAATTGGGAAAACGTAGATTGGTTACAAAATCAATAACTTCCATAAAAAAATCCTAAGCGTACACCCGTAAGTCCCGCTTAGGAAGCCACAAAAGTGGTAAAAAGCACAATACTGTATATGGTGCTTTATAAACTAAAATGCAAATCAAGATCGCAAACAAAACGGTTTTAGGTTTCACTTGCGGCACTTGATTTCTTCTTTTTCACTTCTAATTTTGCTATTCTGGATGAAAGCGAATCAATTTCTACTCGCAAAGCGGAATTGGATGCTTTTAACACATCAATTTCCGCTAAAAGGGGTTTCGGATCGGTATTATGCTCAACCAATTTTAACGCCTTAGTTTCCCCTTCTAATGCCAAGATTCTGGCATATAATTCATCCCGAACGGCTTCTAATTTCTTGTTATCACCGAACATAGGAAATCTGCCTATAAAAAAACTATGCGAACCATATGAATACTGCATCACCTTTATCAATAATACTACCATTACGAAAAGCGTCGATATATGCTATGTTTCTAAGTATAGAAAACTCATCTATATATGTAGCAGGTGATATTTTCCACAAACCAAATACAATTACTTTCATGTAAATCTCACCATATGAGTATAAACTCTTTCAGTATTTCCATAGCCAGAATAAATCGCTTTACTAACTGCATTAAGAAGGTCTCGTATCTCCACGAATACACGGATTACTCTTGAAGAAGGATTAGAACTAGAACCCCAGCGATCCATTTCTAATAGTTTCATAAAAATATCACCGTTTTCATACTTAATTTATCATATCCCCAATAATCCATTTGCTTAATAATAGACATTTGATTATATATTACACTAAAAATTATATCTTTATACTCCCAAACTAAATTCCAACGTATAAAATCTATAACTTTCATGTAAAACTCACCAATCCATCGTAACATGTCTCGTTCCTATTAAATGGATTATAAAGGATACCGTGCCAATCTATCAACGAAAAACCTGTAATATACCATCGCATCATATTGTAAAGAATCATAAAAAAATGGGACTAAAGCATTATAAACGCTAAAATACCTAATGCATTTCCAATAAGCCATATGAGACTCCACCCCGGAGATAAGTATTTGCCTAACCAGATTCGCGCCTTGCCGCTATTCCCTTCCCACTTCATATCACAGAATAAGTGTATCATGACCGGATATGCAATCACCTTAAAATGGTTTATAAATGGTGTTAATGGATTTGGTAGCCAGAAACAGAATGCTATAAGAAGGGGAAGTATGGCGGAATGAGTCAAGCCATTGCGATGAGTTTTCCCTTTTAACCATTTCTGGTCTTCATCGGGATCGGCAATGCCACTAGAAATTACGGCTAAAGGTAGGTAAAGCCATAATCCTTGCCAGATAAGATAACAAAAAAATGGGACCAGTGCCCATAAAAACCATTTCGTATGCTGTTTTCCATCCATACTATATAAAGGTCGCAAAGGTTTATAAGTCTTGTGTATCGTCGATAAAGATGGAAACGCCGATATAAGCGATACCGAATACACAGCCGAAGAATCCCGGCATGACTTGATAGAGGAAAAATCCAACGGCACAAACTAAAAGGATAAGGTTCAGCAGAAACGCGAGACATTTCCGTTCACTATTCATTGAGTTCAACCCTTGTGAGACGAATGTCTAATGCTAATATTTTTGCGTCAATTTCCCCTACCTTCGTGGTGAGACTCTGAAGGATAAGTTTTAAATCTTCTAAGCGTTGTGTGAGTTGACTTATCTGGAAAGCGCTATACGTTGGACGCCCTCCTTTAGTTCTTCTAATACAAAAAGTAGTTCAGTATCTGCGCGAATGTAGTCGGCATTTGTTAAGTCGTGTTCATACTTCTTATTGAGTTCGGCGCGTTCCTTCACCACTAATTGCATTAATAGATTATAGTGTTTACTAATCATAAAAAAAGCGACCTAAGTCCGGAATACTATGCACAAATACAGAAGCGCATTTCGCCATTACTTTATTAAGTTTCATAGTATGCTCCGTTATAAAGTTATAATCCATATCGTAGAGTTTCATATGTAAGACACCATTCCCAGATCAATATTTAAATAGAAGAATTGTTTTACCTCAAAAAAGTGCTTTACGTAGGGGAAAATGTGGGGACAATCAAAATCTAATAGTTTCATTTTCTCACCTTAAACGGCTGACCGCGATTAATCGGCTGGAAAATTGGAGTAGATTCTACTATGTTTACTCTTCCATTAGGATACTCGGTAAAGATAAAGTCTTTACCATAAACTCCTTTATACATATCCTTAATACTATCGCCTATTATTTTACCTACGAAATGCATCTAAATTCATCTCCACCTGCATTATAAATTGATTAATATATACCCAGCATTCATTATTTACTATTTTACTGTAAGGTAGATTATTAGACATAAGAAACACTGTATGCAAATCAACTTCTCTCATTTAAACGCCTCATTGATTAAATCGCCTCTGAAACGCCATAAAACATTAGAATATTCATATACTTCGGGTACAGAAAGTGTAATTCCTAACCACACTTGTGTAGTATAAAAACTGTTATAAAAAGGATGATACCAGACAAAAACTCTATCACAATATGATCCTAAGTTCTGTATCACTTTCATAAAAAAATCAAGAATGCCGATTACAAACTATTAGAGCCTATTAGACGCATTTTTATCTTTTCCGCCTAAAATCCTAAGGGTAGGAAATTTCATGCCCATGTATATTTAAAGACTTGAAAAAATTTTTTACAAAAATGTAGAAAATCAATTCTAAAGCGTTTTTCGCAATTCCACGATCAGACTTTCGCCGACTGTTACTTAAATTAAGTACAGTTCGAACATTCTCTGATCGTCTATTTTAACGACATTTCTGTAATAATTTCACGCCAATAGTCAAGCATAGACTCTATATCATCAAGACTATATAATGTAGTTTCATTTGAACGAGACGCTGCGACACTAACATATATATTTTCTCCTTCATTCCTCAATTTTACAACCTCGCATAGGAAATAGAACATTTATCTTTGAACTCCAGCACGCCTTACATTTATAGCATTTGGAATCGCAGACTCTAAAAGCGCCCTTAAGTTCCATATGTTTCCCTTTCTGCGGCGCTACTAATGCGTAATGCGTAATTGTGGTGTTTATAAAGCATGTAGAAGAATCAATAGAAAAGTAGAGATGGAAATTCGGCGGTATCTTTGAAGCGTCTAATTCGTAGTTCCGCGTATAGGCGAGGAATTCGCATTTAGGGGAAGATGTGGCGATTGTAAGCCATTTGTCAAAGTATTTTTGATTGTAAAAGTCTCCCGATGGATGTATCCTAATATATTCGGCTCCATTCTGTATAATTTCTTCTCGAATTCGCCGACTAAAGTTCTTAGCATAACTATGTCGTAGATTAGACGCATAATGTTTCACCACGTTTGGAAATACAAAGTTCCCCTTTTTCGCGTAACAATACTTGCGGCAATATTCCGTTTTATGTTTACACGTACTCGTTGGTAGGGAAAATGAGTAGATATTTCTACCCAACTTCGAATTCCCATTTGATAATAATGGCATAAAAAAAGTGGGTTCGGGTGGATTTGAACCACCGAATCACCTATTATGCAATGCATAATACGTAGCGAACCAGTCTTGCTCACGAACCCTTTATAAAAGAAAAAACGCCTTAAGGCATTAAATCCTTCCCACAGATTTCCCCTTCCTTAAGATCCAAGACGTGAGTATTCATATCTTGTAAGTCATTCTTATATGTTTTAAGCATGAATAAGAGTAGCGTTTCAATGCGCTTAAAGAGTTTATAAAGGTCTAAAGTGCCCATATGCGGGATATAATCGCCCTGTTCCAAGTTCGGATCGGCTAAACTGTATTTGATATACTTCATATTACCCATCTGATCCTTCTCGCCGGTGGGAACCTTATACTTCTCGCCTTCTAACTCTAATATAGGCACACAAAACGCTACTACATTTCTAAATCGCTTTAAAAGGACTGTTCTTGCATCTTTCTCGATACAAGACTCAATCTCCTTTATATCTTCCGATGTTTTCTGAAAATCGGCAAATCGTTGGCTCATAAAAATAAACCATCCGTTTAGGATGGTTTAGGAAGATACTAATCTATACTCATCAACATAATATCCTATCTTATATTTTACACCTACTTTAAGATATTCATGATATATTACTTCACATACTAACACTTTCCCCTTACATTCAAGTACTCTTAATATAGAAGCTTGTGGTATATCATTAAGATATATTTTACTTAAGTATTTTGAATTACGTATATTTTCGTCACACATAAATGTAACGTTAATACACTCAATCTTAGTTAGAGTATATTCTTGCATAAAAATAGGGCATTAATGCCCTAAGAAGATACTAACTTATAATTCGGATTATAGTGTTCTATGGATATTTTCTCACCTATATAAGGTTCAAGAAAATCACCAACAACTTCCCAAGAACCTTCAGATAAATCTGTTCCATCATAAGGATATGATTGTTTTACGCGACCTATTAATTTACTACTTCTTAAATCCATAACTTCATTGCCATAAGAAGGTGCAAATTTTTCGTTGGAAGTAACAACAATACTGTTTTTATTCACTTTTAAAATAGTATGATACTGAATCATAAAAATAAACCATGCTATTAGCATGGTTCAAGACTGAACTAACGGATACTGATACTCCTTATTAGGGTTATTCTCTAAAAGGAATTTATTAACCGGCTTAATATCGGTTGCGTGAACGTATTTAAATGTAATACTAATAGGCATATCAAAATACTTTTTAGCCACATATGAATATGCACCTTCGCCTAAAGAATATTCGCTTAAATACTCGGTGGTTACAATAGGATCAAAACAGAAATCGGGGGAATCTTTAGTAGCGAGTTTGGCATACTTTTCGAACTTCACAGTTTCCCCTTCCATATAAAACCGTCCGCAATTACCATCAGCGTCAAAGATGTAGACGTATTTCAGATAGTAGCAGATTAGAATATTGGGTTCCATAAAAAAAGGAGCATACGCCTTGAACTACTATCCATTCGCCTTTATATCTGAATGGCTTTTGTGGGTAGAATATCTGCGTAAATGTTTCGTGTTCCACTATAAACGCTTCATCCAATGTTCTACTATTTAAATCCAATAGATAGTACACTGTTTCGTAGCCATTCATAAAAAAAGTGTTTAAATACCTAGTATTTAAACATATTCCTTAAGTTTCTCTTTATCTTCCGGCGATAAGGTATCCGGTATCTTGTGCGCTAATACTTGTTCCCATTGTTCCTTTCCAAGCATTACGTTTCTTAGGTAATAATACTCTGTTCCATCACGGCATTTCATCGCCGGTCGTGTTTCCGAATGCAGTCTTCCTTCAGAATCATTATCAATATAAATCGGTGGTCTACTGATTATGGCAACTTTATCAAAGGCGATAAAGTAGTAGAAATTGCTTTCTCTAAAGAGTTTCTCATATTTAATAAACTTATGAGCTTTTTGCTTTCCCTTTTCGGTAAAGTAATTATCCACTTGCCATTTATAGTATCCCATTTCCATTAGATCATCCAAGCCGCGATCACATGCGAAAGGCTCTTGTATATTATCGGATTCGCCTTGGAGTTCAAGGAGTTGTTCTTTTGTCATAGTTTCCATTTCGTAGAGATTCAAGGGAACTTCTTCCATTGATACCAATAGTTTACCGATAATCCGCATCTTAGTTACCGTATCTACCAAGATTATCTGCGGCATAGTGAGATTACTATAACTATAAATATATCTCACAAATTCTTTGGCTTTCTCATCGTTGAAGTTTTTAAACTCCAAATGCTTCGCAGCATATTCTTTGATATATTTTGCTACGGCGACTATTTGTTCCTTAGACATAGATTTAATCTTTATGTCTCTAAACCAATCACTAATTGAGTTCATAAAAAAAGATTACATTTGCATGCAAATGTAATCAATCACGCTTTCCATAGCCGACGAGATGCCCTTCGACACCACATTTTTTGGTAGGGGAAAGTGGCGGCATAGATATCGGTTCATCCATCAGAATATCCAAGGCTTCCCCTTTCTTCACTAAAACATTATGCTTATTAGAGATACACAAAATAAGGTTATATCCTTCCATATAAACCTTCTGGACTTTGCCGATTCCATCGACTCTCATGCCGACTATAATGAGATCATTCCTAAATGTTTCCACCTTAATCCATTTATGGTGTGTCTCGATTTCCTCAACGACTGTTAACATTCTTATTCACCTTGTATCCGATAAACTCCATAGATATTGCGCCATATAAATCATCCGATATCTTTGACATATTACTATCTTGCGCCATATGAACAGGATCGGATTCCATTTCCTTGAGTTTCGTTTGCTTATAGATTCTGGAGAGCATGGAGTGTAAATTATTATAATACAACTGATCAACGTCCGGAATGGCACTAATACCTATATCTAAACGAATGAAATCTATAAGAATCATAAAAAAAGGTTTAAATACTTGATAACCATATTTCGCTTTGGAAATTACCCAAGTCTTTATAAGTTCTATCTTCTTCTTTGATACGGCATGGATATGGATTCTTTAGAATAGACATCAACTGTCCATTTGCGTTGAATTGTAGTTTAGGATATTTCTCTCCATAAATAACATCTAAAATTAGCGGCAGTTTGGATAAATCATAATACATAAACATTCCATAATCAAAATCCAATAATATACACCAATAACTACGATCTGGGTGTCTTCCAATCCGAAATTCTCGGATAAATACGTTAATAGTTTCCATAAAAAAAGGCTTAAATTGTTTACAATTTAAGCACTGGATACGCTTTATAAATGATATCGTGAGAAGCAATTGGATCGTTTACGATATGCGTGGCGTAATTGGTAATAGCGTTATATACACCATACGCGTTATAGCCGCCATCTACTACATCGCTTTCTTGGAAACGTGGAATAATTCCGTCGATATGGTATTGTGGCACCTCAATCTTGTATCGTTTAAATACTTCTTCCGCTAACTGATCCGGCGCACTTAATATAGGTTTCCCATTAATTGCATGATTTAATACTTCCAAAAACTCTTGCGGCTTAAACGTGAGTAGAATATTGTCATCCATTTTGGAGAGCATACGGTCGACTCTATGTGGAATTCTTGCTGTTGTCAATTCTTTACGACTTACCGCGCCATTTAAGCATGCTAAACGGATGATGGACATTGTGGCACCAAGCGAGGAGTGTCCCGTTTCGGAGTTAAACACACCATAGCCGAAGCCGATAAAATCGCCCTTTTTGGTGGTTTCGTGCCGTTCCTTTTCCTCTAAGTTCAGCCGCATAATATTATCGCTTATAAAGGAGTTCTTAGCGAAATTGTTCCCGTATTTATCCACGATATGCTGATAGACTTCATGGTCGGGCAAACGGGTATAGTCGGTACTCATTACGCCTTTAATGATGGCTTTGGTTTTATCCACAATGAACTTACTCGGACCGTCCGAGAGCGAGATCTTTCTATCAGCCGCCTTCTGGAGAAATTCCGAGTCCTTTTCAAAATCCCGTGGTGTATTCGGCATTCCCAAACGGCTATAGAGTTGTGCTTTGGCGGCATCGGTAATAGTAAAATCCAAGTCGCCCATCTTTATAACGCCACTACTTACATCGAAGGCGTTAATCTTCGTATCAATATCACCCCAATTATCTCGGCGATAATATACTTCCCGTTCAATTTCTGATTGAAGCATAAAAAAATGTATATTAGGAATAAATACAATCACCAAGAGAACATAAAATACTATCTAAAATTCGTTCTTCGGGTGTATAATCTTCATTCCATGTAGAACTAGTAAAATACCACATTTTTGGATCATTTAACTTAACAGAATAATATTTAATTGAAGGTTCTAACCAAGATGTTAATATATCATTTATTTTAGGTAAAAGAATTAATCTTAATTCTTCTACTTTACTCCGAGATATTTCATAAGTGTAAACGTGCATAAAAAAAGGTGTGTTCATTACATGAACACACAAAAAAGGGTATTTAAACAGTCGCCTTAATGGGTTCTGTAGATTTCTTTTTCCGTCCATGTTTCTTAGGCGCGTCTGGAATTGGCGCATCCACTGGTGGCACGGAAACATTAGCAATAGGAGGTTGTTCCGCCATAAAAAAAGATGATCTAAAATAGATCATCGTACATTTCATCTTCCGAACGCATTAAAGTATATTCTTCCATTATGTTTGCACCAGATGCCAGTTCTCATTAGTTCCGGTAGTGAGTGTTATATTCACATCTCCACTATGTAAAATCACACCAGTTAATGGATTATTATAGGGAATTGGCAGTTCCATTATAATCTCACTAATACCCCTAAAGAAGTTTACTTTTTCCATAAAAATATACTGAATGCGCTTAGCATTCAGCAACTCGGAGGGAAGCGGCACGTAACCGCTAGAAAGAGGTAATACTATGAACAAAACAAAAATTGAGAGAGGGATTCCCTTTTCCGTTGTTAATTTGCAAGCAAATTAACATAAAAATATTGCACGTTTTGAGCGTGCAGAGTAAAGGTTAGTAGGTATTGCTGTAGATGTATCCGATGGTCTTTCCGATTAGTGTTCCATAATGAAGGCTCGTTCATTATGTCTTGTTTCCATGGGTGTCGCCATCTAGGTGGCGTCTTAAAGCGATACCAATCGCCGTCTTGCTTGGTAAAGTTCTTGTCAATCCGATTATATACACGTTTCGTGCGAGACATAAAAAAATACTCTAATACCAACTCCGGTGTTTCTCGTCAACACATTCCATACCATCATAGTCAGAGATTTCCCACTGCACATCGTCGGGAATTTCTACTACCTTTAATACAGAGAATCTACCATTGGCTTTCTCTCCTAAAGCTTCAACACATGCTACTAAATCCGGATCAGCACGGTTAAAATCGTCACCACATTTATAGTATTTACCAAAATATTGATCTCCTTTTGGCTTTTTATAGAGTGTTTTTTCATCTCTACAATTACCGTCTTCGGTTGATTTCCAACCATGCGCTAAAAGCCATTCATATGCTTCATCAGAGAGTCCGAAACCACCATAACAGTGATTAATTACAACTTTCATAAAAAAAGACTCTAAATACGTTAGCATTTAGAGAATACCCTTTATAAACTCCGCAGTAGCGGGTATATCTCGTGTATTGGAAACATACAATAAGTAACCAATTCGGAAGTATGTTTTCTTCGGCGTAAACCATACAAACACTTCTTCCAGTTTGTGCATATCCGCTTCCCGTTTAAAGAAGTGTTTAGTTTCATGGAGATCGGGGAAGAAGAATTTACAGTAGGGGAGAATAGGATAGCCTTGCGTCTTTTGACTAATCTCTAAATTGTCGTTATCGCCATACACGAGACGTCCATTCGAGACATTCGATTGAGACTCCGATGTGTTGTATATGGTGATATCTTCGTCTTGATTAAACTGCGTCAAGATCTTAATGAGTTCTTTCGGTTTCATATTCTTTAAACTCCTCTTTCTTGTGTGCTTTAGGAAGACTTTCTAATGGAAGATAATCGCCATAATAACCACTATAGCCGCCTTTACCGTTAAGATTAATCTTTTCATCATTAAATCCAATAATTCTATAGCATGGTAATTTACTGCATTGCCAGTATTCAATAACAAAGCACGAATCCTTGGTAATATTCTCTTGTTCTTCAGTTAGGTTCCAATGCCATCCAGTATAATACTTAATCATTCTAAGATTATATCCCCGTTCCCAGTAATGATTGGCGATTATATTATTAAGATGATCTTTTAAATGCTCAACTGCGTTGATTTCATCTTTATATAGTTTATGGCAGTATGGACATTCATAAGCCTTCAATTCCTTAATAGTTTCCATAAAAAAAAAAAAGGTGTTACTGCCCTATTTCTCTCTTTTAAACTCAAACTCTAAGTGGTAGTTTTTGTGATGGTAAAATTTGTTAATGCGTTCCCCATTTATCTCAAACAACACGTACGCATAACCGGGAATAATATCTAATACGTTTAAAACCTTCACGCTTTTACCTTTATATAGTCCTTCCAACGAGGCTTGAACCACTTCGAACATAAAAAAAGGTTATGAAGCGTTTATAATGCAGTCCTCAAAATCGCCAAAAGAGTCTTGGAAACGGAAATTGTCCCATAGATCCCAGAAATTAGCGATATGTATTCCGAGATAATCATCTAAGCGATCAAAATTGCCTACATTTCTCATTCGAATGCAGTCACCATCTCAAGAAGTGTTGGCGTCAATTCTTCGATAATGAGATTAGAAGGGAGCATGTAGTGAAAAGGTAAAGAAGACAAAAAATCATCGAGTGTTTCCCTTTTAAATACTCGCTGCATACTTTATTCCCGCCTAAATGGCGTACCATTAAAAGCCTTAGTATAGCGTCTATCGCCGTAAACAACTTCTTCGACGAGGTCAAACTCTTCAATATCTTCTTCGCAATCCTCATCGGGATCATATTTTAGTTCAGCATATTCGATTGTCATTATAAATCAATTCCATATGTCTTTTTATAGTCACTCTTGATCTTATTAACCTTTTCATAGGACTCATTGTTGGCGGCGATTATCGAATTATACGCATTCAATGCGGCTTCCCCTTCTTGTGCCATAGACGCCATAGTTAGTGTTCCAAACGACTTAATCGCTTGTGCGAACTGTTCCTTGTTCATATCCTTAAAGTATGGATGGTGATAAACCATTTCCACAGTCTTCCAGAAAGTATCTTCCACTTTTGAGCCATATAAAGGCTCAAATTCTTCTCGCATCATAAAAAAAGGTGTGCTCTAAAGGCATGGAACTAATCCGACGCGATATAAAGGTACATCATCAGCGTCGTGCACCTCATCGCCATACTGTAAGTCGGGAATTTCGCACACCAGATCCGCTTCAACTTCTTTATAAAAGACATTGTTGCGATATATTTTGAGCATAAAAAAATGGCGCTAAATAGTTGTTGTCGCCAATTTCTCGTAAAACTCTATGATTTGCGCATTACTATAGCGACTATGTCTGGCTTTAGGTAGTTCTTGCATAATAGCGTCACATGTATAGCAGATAACGGGAAAGGTAGGGGAAGTTGGCAGTAATTGACAATTAAGCACCGTATCTTCTTTAAAGATGAGACATATTTTACTCTTAGCGTTGTTGCAAATTGGACACGGGAAATAAACGATATCACTACAATTATCACTTGAAATATATAGCACAATATCATCCTTATACCATACAGTAATGGAGCCACCCATTACCACCACTTTCCCCTTTAAAAACCAACTAAGAAGCATAAAAAAAGGTTTAAATGCTCTAAGCATTTAAACAAACTTGATCGCTTTGAAGCCCGCTAAACAGTCTTCAAAACCCGCTAAACTATATAGCGTATCTTTAATTTTCTTCTCTATTCTTTTAATATCGGTCTCGTTTCTGATACCTTCAATAATATCATCTAATTTTCCTTCGGGATCTTCGGGTTCTTTGTCCTTCGGCATCAGTTTAGAACCAACAACGGCTTTCTTCGCTTCTAAAACCTTAAGGATTTGCTTTGCATTAGCAATTCCATTCTCTAATTCTCCAATAGTTTCTTCTACTAATTCTTTAAACTTCATAATAGGATTCACCTATAAAAATAAATGAGTTTGTAAAACAAACTCACGTAGCACATAATTTAGAGAGAATACCTAGACCGAAGAGTTCAACATTCATATTAACTATACCAATATCGGTATCCTTATGTACATCATATTTAATTCTTAAGGCGCTATATAATGGTTTTAGACGTTGAGTATCACAGAACCATAAACCGAATTTATTAATCATAATTCCATCTGCATTCACTTTGACATAGTTGTTAAAATCATCAAATGAGAACATAGAGCACAAAGGGTTATATGGATGAGTATGAACATCAAATCGCGCCTTATATGGGGTTTGAAGTTCTACAGATTCTTGGTCGCCTTGAACACATTCTTTTACTACCAATTTCCCCTTTCTACTAAGAACATAGAATCCAAACTCATTTACTCTATCAGCATAGTATGGCTGAAGTTTCGTAAGCCATTCAATAACCTTTTTTTCCGTATCAAATATTATTTGTTTCATAAAAATAGTGCATGCCAAAGCATGCACTACGGAAGTTCCATAACTAGTTTAAGATTGTGTGTGGCGGTATAATAGGTTAACCCATGGTAGGTAAACCATATTCGTCGCTTAATGATATACACCTCAGCGCCATTCTTGAATGTAATAAGCGGAAAGCCTTGCATTTTAACGGTTCGAGTAAACTCTTTCCTAAAAGTCATGTATTTCCCAAAGGCTTTATCTTCTGTAGGATACTGCGCTTGACACACAATATCTTGCACACCATAAGATACTACACCGGCGTATACAGATACGGAATAATCTTCTATGGTACGTAATGCCGTCTCAAACTTAATCGAGTCAGCGTCTTTAAATATGGCACATAAGCGCTCACATAATTGTGGATTCATAAAAAAAGTGAATTTTGTTGAAACGTAGTTTCAACAGCAAATTCACAGATTAGTCTCGGTCACACTATATCTTTTAGGCTTGGTTATTAACGCAACGAGTTCTTCATTCGTTTCAGTGCGGTTTAAGAAGTGCAATTCATCGTCCGCCTCAAACATCTTATCGGCATTCACAATCAATTTGCTTTTGCCGAATACAACTAAATACTGTGGCATAAGAAAAGTTCTAAATGCGAACGCATTTAGAATTGCGCAAAGATTCTAGCGCTTTTAAATTCCGCTTTATATCCACCATTAATCGGTGAAATTCCGCCATTGCAGCATGAAATATAGACCAGTCGAACATAAAAAAACTGTAAATGCTAAAGCATTTACAGAAGAAGCTTCAAACTCTTCGCGGCGCGGATAATAATATCGCCTTGGGATACGACTATAAAGGCTTTGTCTTTATCATAATATGTGGAATAGGTTTCCGTAAATATAGGTTCCTTCTCACCCAGCGCTATATTAAACGACTTGGTGTATTTGATATTAGTTTTTATATACTCCAAGATTTTCGCTTGCTCGCCATAGTTATGAATATCGGATAGGCATTCTTTGCACGCATATTGCTTGCGATCCGTTATGTTAATATCTTCTTTGGGAATATCCTTCCCGCAGCCCGCACAAATGAACTCTTTTTCGAACATAAAAAAAATTAGCCAAAAATGTCGTCTTGACACTTCTGGCATAGACCAGAAATTGAGTGTTCCTTTTTACTTGTTTCATCTTTAAATTCCACTGCTTTCCCCTTACATGCGGGACAAATACTATTTTTGATAGCGTCAGTGCGCTTGATACCATAGATAGCCTCTGTGGTATCGTCTAGAAAGGCTTCCATTTGAGGCGATTTGCTCATAAAAAAATTCCATTTTCATACCCTTCTCTAAACGGAAGGGGAAAGTGGCAATAAAGTATATGAATAGCGCCAACGTTAATTCCGGCTGTAAGGCAATACACTGGGATATATCCGAAGCGGATATTAGTAAACTCACGACTATATCTCCGAACGCCATGCCTAAGAAGTAGTAGTTCTTATACGCGAATTGGAAAAGAAGGGGAAGTATGGATATAAAGAACAAATTCAAATCCGTTGTATGCGGATACCTAATACCTAGACTATTTACGCTAAAGAAGAAGGTAATGTCTCTAATGCCACATAATAGGCACGCGACTATATGTAATCCTTCATGGATCGCCGTATAAAGCGCAATAGATAATGGCGCTTTAAATAGGACTCTCATAGTATCTTCGCGACCTCGTCGAGTTGTTGTTTCTCTCTACTATACATTTCCACGACTTTAGCGTCAAATGGATCGAGACCGGTAGTGTCGGACACCGTATAATCAGCGCCTTTTAACGCTATTAATGCGAATAGTCTATTCTCACATTCTAAACACCTATCGGATGAATGCTTAATGAAACTTAACCTATCCAACACGTATTGGATGGATACTGGATACATAAAAAAAGGGATTAATCATCATCTTCTATCATATAATCGCCGTCAACATACATTACGCCATTATTGGCGCACAATGAAGCGAACTCCTTAAGAGTTAGATTGTTGGAGATAACAACGGTATAGGCCCGAATAAGGTTATGCCGTTTAGTTTCATTCTTTATATCGCTAATACTTAGCATATTTTCGACTTTATCATCGGTTAAGTGGATCATAAAAAAATCTACTTAAGCAGTAGACTTTCTAATATATGGAGTTTCACCAAATGTTTGCATACAATATTATACGCATTAAGGCATTTAATACTCCAGCGCTTAATCTGCGAGGCATTATATTTATCACCAGTCATATTCCGCATATCATATTCAATCTCTTTCCATGCCTTTAGTCTTTCAATAGGCGTAGTAGGTTCGCGTCTCATAAAAATACTCCATCCGTTTAGGATGGAGAATCAAGGGACAGTTTATATCCGTTTCAACATTCGCCGCAGTGAAGCTTGGCGTATCTACATAGCACGGTTAGGCATTTAACTACTTAGTCTCTCGGTATCTGATGGATACCGAGTATCCCTTCTTTCGAAATTCCGTCGAAAGTCGGAGGCATTTATATAGCGATCCACGCTATGAACTCGAAGGGTATTACGTTATCGGAAACCGCTATATAACGACTATAAGCGACCTTGCGCAAGGATTTACTATCCGCTTAATAGGGGTAATGGAGTGTTAGGGTTCTCATGTATATTTCGAGTAGATAAAAAAATGTTATGCCTTTTCAGTGCATACAAAAAGCCATCCTTCTTCATCATTCCAGTAATACCAATGACGTAGTTTATCATTCTCTAAATATTTGATAACTTCAGTCCATGTTCTACATAGAAATTGCCATGGATGCTCATATCTCTTCTTAGTGTGAGGTATTATCATAAAAAAACTAATCCCAGATAACGGTATCTTCTTGTTTGGCACAATTAATATCTTCTAATTTGATAAAGGCAATTTTGGTATCTCCGCTATAAACGAGAAGGTTGTTATCTTCAAACTTATACGAGTCACCGAATAGGATTATATCCGAATGTAATCCCTTTGGAGTTATGTAAAATCTCGCCATAAAATATACTCCATGCCTTAGCATGAAGTGAATATTTCATCCAACGGGATGAAATACGACTCTAATAGGTTCGCGGGATATAAGTTCGAGTAATGTATTTTCTATATCCACTTTATTCGATTGTGGATGAGTAGCCGATATAAATTTCACTATATCCGCCATTTCCCCTTCAACGCCAAATGCCGGAGCATTTTCGATTGGTATAGTTAGTTCTATCATTTTATTTCGCCGACTCCTTGTTTCAACATATAGATTGTTGCCAGTATACAAATTACTACAATTACCATGAAAAAATGCCTAAATCCAAACGGATTTAGGCTTAGTTCTCTGCTTTTACTTCTGGGGGATCGATCTCTTTCTCGATGGTATCAACCCATTCAGAACCAAGGATCTCTCTCTGGGACTCTACTGCCTTAAAGCATAAGCCTAGAATAGACAGTTCTGAAGCGTCGGACTCATATGCTTTTTTACACTCCTTATACATTTCCACCTTACCTATGGCAAGATTGAATTTCTTTTTATCTTTCTCGGTTGGATTTTCCCCTAATGGAGTAGGCATTTCTGGAATATCTTCTTCGAGATCAACGAAGAATTTCTTGTAGTAGTTCGCTTTTTCCACTGTTCCCTTATCCACACCTTTAGCGAACCGTTGGGGGACACTAATGCTTGTTTTTGTGGATACATTAACAAATCTCTCAAGGACTTGTTTAACGATCTTGAAAAATTGCCCAGTTTGATTGGTGGGCTTAGACAGTTTATCGCCGACAGTACTAGCGACAACATTATCGGTTGGTTGTTCACTCATAATATCCCTTCAAATTTAGAGATAAAAAAACGACTATAAAGGGTTTTTGAGTAGTATTTCTCTTAAATTGAATCCATCTTTAAGCATACTACCTACAATTTTCGAGTCAAAGATAATATCATTCTTTCGTTTAAAATCCTTCAAATCTTTAGCGATCTTGTTGTTGTTCATAAAAAAATATGCTAAATCCTATGGATTTAGCAATTACTCTCTTTGATTCTTTCTATTGAATAGAAATAGGCATTATACATTTCAATTGTATTGCTTTGTTGTTTGAATTGTTCGGTTATTTGTTTGATATATTCTTCATTTTCTATATTGTTTCATCTACATAGTTGTTAGTTCTACATACTTAGTTGTTAGTTCTACTTAGTGGTAATAGGGATAATTGTAATTATTGTTCTCTCTTTGATTGATAAGAGAGATACATGATTCGAATTGTAGATTGATTACTTTTTCATTAATCGCTTTGAATAATGCTTTGAATTGTGCTTCAATTAATTGTTTTTGTTTGAGAGAGAATAATATTTTTCTCATGATTACTATAGAATAAGTGAAGTAGTCAAAATATAGCGAACCAAATTTAATTTACTCTTAAAAGATTGAAGATCTTAGGAAAGTGAGATTATTCAACCCATTATAATCGACAAGATCTTCAATAGATTTGATGGAAACTAAGTTTATAATGCTTTAACCAAAATATCCCTTATTTTCGAATGTTTACATTCGAAAGGATGAAACTATGCTTTGAATATTCAAATTGATTTTAGCCCTATTTGCGTTGAAATGTATGGCATAGGTTCGTACTAAGTAATAAAGAAGAAAGAAAAAAAAAATTAATTTAACGCTTTGATTAACAAATCTCTGTTAAATCTGGTATGGTTATTGATGTTTAATGCTTCAATATTGAAGTCCTTAACCTTTCCGATAAATTTACTATTGTTTGAATAAACTGGATTATATACAATCAGTTTTTGCTTATCTTCTTCAGTTTGTTCAACACCTTTAAGATATTGCTTCAATTCATATGATTCTCTCATGGATTGATTTGAATTGAAGTGGTTATTGATGAAATTGAATGGATCAATTGTATATAATTTTTCATTAGATCCCACTTCTCTCAATTGTTTCTCAACCGCTAATTTGTTGTTCTCACTTAATACGAGCACAAGATAATTCGCTATTGCACGGTTGAACTTAAATTTGTTAAAGTAATAGTTCAACAAAGCGCTTTTTTGTGGATTCGCTTTAATGGCATTTTGAAGCATAAAAGGTATATTCCAATTGTAGATATATTCCGCTTTTTGTGCTTTGCTATTACCTTCAACCCAAATAGCATTACCATTAGGCGCTTTTTTGCACAAAGCGATTTGTTCTTTGAATGTAGGGTTAATTGGTAATTTAGCGTAAAACATCTTAGCGAACTGTTTGAAACACCAATTCTTATTCGCTTTTCCGTTTAGCGTTAAATCTAATACGTGTTCAAACCATGTAGGCTTAAAATTGAAGAAAGGTTGAACAAAGTTCGTTGGTTTTTGCACTATTTCGACGTCGAATAATTTTTGTGCTTTCAGCAAAATGGCTATGGTATCCAACTTCTTGGATTTAACGTTTAGAAGGTTAGCGATTTGTTGTATTGCTTCTTTGTCGGAATTAGCGTTAAGAATTGAGGCAATATGGTTGAAACATTCGGTTTTTGATGAAACGTTTAGGATATTCATAATGTATTCAATTCTTTGTTCCTTATCGCTTTTTGAAAGCAATTCAACTATGGCATTAATGTTATCTTCATTAGATTTAGCGATACTAATGTAAAGATATGTTTCTACTTCTTTCTTTGCCTTCAGAGTCTCCTTGTCTTTATCGGATTGTTCGCAAGAAATATGAACTTTTTCTCGGATTCTAATTTCCTTCTCGGTTAGATCTCTTTCTATTTCTTTGATACAGAATATATCGCTTTGAGAATTGAAGTTATCCCAAGAAAGTTCTTCAATTTTAGCGTTGTCTAATAAATGTCGAACCATTCCTAATTTTGTCTCATTATTAGCGGGTAATTTCAAAGCGAAATATGAGAAGGTTTTAGAGATTATATTGTGCGCTAAGCCATATTCGATTAAAACGTCAAATTCTTCTGGTTCTAATGTAATTAGATTTAATGCTTTTTGCGCTAAACTAATTTGCATAAAGGCTTTAAATTCTTCTTTGATTGAATCATATTCGATTGAATTGTTTGGATCTTTCAATTCGGTTGATACTTTTTGCGCCAAGGTATGTAAACATTCATCATTAGAGATCTCTTTAGCGATAGAAATTGCTAACATCCGATTTGAAGATCCCCTTTGTGGTCTCCCTAACTTATCATCTAATCTAATCAGACTTCTTGATTGTAGGCAATTAGTCTCGACGCTATCATAATAGAATTGCCAATTTTGCGCTAACAAATCTGATCGGCGGCCTAATCCATCTTTTCGACCATTCTTGATTTTGATATAACTTATTTTCTTCATATCGCTAGACTTTTCAACGCTTAATCTGTAATTGCATACATCATTTAAGGTTTGGTTGAATCGGTTAAACGCGCGAATCATATCATCTTTTTGTGTTTGATCTCCCTTCACTTTAGCGATTTGATTCGTTAATTTACTTTCAGCAATAATTTCTTTAGCGGAACCGATTCGCTTTAAAATTGCATTATGCAATTCTCTTGAATCTTTGTATTGTGCTAAGTCTCCGATTAAAGTCTCATTATATGCTTCTTGTTGTAATTGCTTCTCGCTAAGTTCAACTACATTCTTCTTAAATTGCGCTAAATCAAATAGGTATCCATATTGTGCTTGTAAATCGCTTCTTTCTTTGCGATCAACCACTCGGTAATCGGGATTAACGCTATTCATGAATGAATCAGATCCTTCACGATCAAAGGTTGTTATGCTGGGTAATTTTGAAAGGATTTTCACTTCGGGAACCTTCTTAATTTGTGCAATAGGAGCAATTATGGTAAATTTGTAGTAGTTCTCTAATTGTGTTGATGAAACCTTTGTCGCAAATAGTTCTTTAGCATTAACTTTTTGAAATTCGGCAATTTCCTTTGGTAATTTCATTCCTAACTTCATTTTGCGTATTACCCTAATGCTATTAGGGATATAATGCAATAGGGATAAGGGAGCACACACTATAAGTTTCTTCTCAACATTACAATCATAATCTTGCACGTAGTCAGCAATATTCAGTTTTTCGATTAGATTTGATGGTTGTTCAAACACAACATTTCTAAATCTATTCCCATTCTCAATTCCAAAGAACAAATTTTTCGCAAATCCAGCATATTCACAAATTTTGAGTGTTTCTAAACCGTATTGCTTCAAAATTTCTCGATTTTTACGAATCAATTTACGGGATCTACTATTGATATTGCCCAAGTATGAACACGTATATTCTTGTGTGTTAGGAATTGTTTCATACATCAATTCTTTACCCACTTCTCGAATGGATGAAAAATGTTTACGTTGTGCTAATAACTGGCGTTGTTGATAAGCGATATAATCTTGAACACACAAAGAAGCAAGAAAGTCTGGATTAGCGCTTAAAGTTGCGTTTAACAAAGCATTACCGTCACGTGAGAAAGAGATACCATTTTTGATTGAACTGTGTTCTAAATTGGTAGGATTGGTTGGATCAACATAAGATGGAATTTTAACGTTTAATCCGTTGAGATAATCCACACAAATACTTTCTGATACAAAGTTCTTGTAGGTATTAGATGAAAGCATTTCAACCTTCACTATGCTCTCAAAATCTCGAAGTGGTTCATTTACGCTATTGTGTGAAGTGAAAGGGTATAATCGCAAGAAGCGCTTCATAATTCTGGCTTTTTGGATAACATCTAATTCGGTAAATGGTTTTGAAGAAGGGGAAAGTATGGGGTGGGAATAATCAACGTATTGATATTGGTGCTTCTCAATTTGATCTGATGAATATTTGTTAAAGAAGTCGGCAATTGGGTAATTTACAACGCTAAAGTTGTGGGTTGAACCTATTACGTGTTCTGTCGAAACCATAGGTTTCGACTTTGTTAAGTTCGCTAAGAAGTCTTTCATAATGCAATTTTCAGACCATTCGGCAAAGTATGAAGGCAATAAAGCATAGTTCATGGTTTTAAATTCACTGAATAGGCTTAAGGATGAAATAACACTTTCCAACCCTTTTTGGGAATAAGCATTATTCATGTATTTTATTACGGTTGAAATTTCTTTTCCGTAAAAGTCGGCATAGGATTTGATTAAAGCGTCAATTTCTGGAATGGACTCACGTAATTCGCTATAAATGCTTGTGCTTGGTGCTAAAGCCTTTTTCGCTTTGCGCAATTTGTTCTTTGACGCTTTGGAATTGATTTTTGCTAGATTCTTTAATGAATTTCGTGAGAAACCCATTAACTTTTCTTCTTTTGCGTTGAGAATTTCCACAACGCCCGGCAATAAGGCTATTAACGCAAAGGTTAATAACGCAAATACTAAAACAGATTGTTCCATTTTGGTTTGTCTCCGTTATTTTTGATTGAATTGAAAAAAGTGGTTAGCGCTTTAAACGCTATGATTATATTCGGTTTGAAGGATTTAAATACGACGTAAAAAATCTTAGCGATTGGTGCTAAGTGTGCTAAAAGTGGAATAAATTTTTTCGATAAGCGCTTTACGGGTTGAAGAGAGAATAAGTTTTTGGAGTATTTTAGATTGGTATGAATCTTCTCGGATGAGCATTTCAAACTTCTCACAGATATGATCGGCGGATTTAGCGTTGAATATAGCGCACTTAAGCGTATACCGATCGGTATAAGAGAAGATCTTGAAATAAGCGGAACACGTCTTTACGTTAGACTTAGCGCACACAACCTTTATGTCAACGGTTTTAGTGTGGATAATGAAAGTGGAATGGGACATTTATTGAATCACCTTATACCTTGAGCAAACTAAGTTTTTGGCGTTGATTGTATGCAAATTTTTGGATTTGAGAAAATCTAAGCGTTTGAGAGCCACTTTTTGAATTTCTATATCATACATTCGACATTCAACTGATTGGGCGCAATTGGCGCAAGTTAAGCATTTTGCAATTAATTTCCCTAAAATAGTTGTATCTCTCATTAGTTTACAACCCCATTAAGTCTTCACTGGTTAAGTCTACGCCATGCCAATCTAATGTTGGCATAAATCCTATATTCTTTATCCCAAATTCTAAGCGTCGGGCTAAGATGGAAGGGGAAAGTGTGGTGCGAAAATGGAATCTTAAGCCAAATTCAGTGCTCAATTTAGTATATTTTCCCCCTAAGATATTCAACGTAATAGATTCATCATTACTATTACAAAGCGTAATAGATTCATTCGAAATAGTGTCAACGTATTGGCGCGCAATTTGCACTAAGCAGAAAGTTTCTTGTGCGATCATAGTGATCTAAGGTTTAAATAGCCTTTAGGCTATTTAAAGCAATATGCTGTGTTGATTTATTAGATTAATTGATTGGAAAGGCAAGAGCCTTTCCAAACAGAGAGACCCCCCATAGGATGGTTTTTTTGTGAGCCAAAATGAGCAAATTGGGGCGGGGTCTGGTTACACATATATCCCACATTCTTCCCACACACCATCAGTCTCGCCACTTACATCCATTCTGTGCACTTTTAGCATCAGATAAGGCTCGAAATTATCTTTCTAACTTTCTGCCAAACCCCCCAAGCCGGCAGAATCTAAGGCATGTATCAAAATTGCTATTATATATATTATAGTGATTTTGACAAAAGTCTAACTTGCTGCCCGTTCATATAATCCGGCAGAATCTATCATCGCATATTTGCGGCGATATCTGATGGAAAAACTCGTTATCTCCGTTTATTTATAAACTTTCGATATATCATCAAAGGTTTATATATAAAAAACAAAAGGTTTAAATACCCTGTATATATTATTATATATTATGAGTAAACAAATTCTTATTCGTGTTGACGAAGATATTAAAAATTTCTTTGCCGAACATAAAGAAGTTAATCTTTCAGCCTTGATACGCAACTACCTTCATTCCTATATGGAAAAGCACGGTGGAAATAATGACAACCGTCCTTGAGAAGTTAGAATCTCAGTATGGTTTAGTATTAGTTGCTATTGATAAGCATGGTTGCAAGTTCATTCGCAATAGAAGTATCTGCGGAACCGGCAAAACAACAACCACCTGCGATGTTATAGTCTATCGGTTAGCGTCCGGAATAAATGAACGGTGGGTTATCGCAATGCCAAATCATGATCTCTGCGGCGAATTTGCAACAAAATACGGTGGCGTTCATCTCTGGGGCAAGAAGTGGTTCTGTACACATGGTAATCAGTGGGAAATGGAATGCTCAAAGGAATGCCGCAAAACCTGTCGTTATTACACCCAAGAGTTTAATGCGCCGTTAATCTTCTGTCCCTACGAGATGATCGGGAAATGTCATGACGATTTAACAATATATAGCCAGACAAAACTTAATTTAGTGATAGAAGAAATACCTGACCGTATAATTTGTCCCACCCTGCAGATTTCCCCTACCATGCAATTTCATTACGGCGAACCAATTACCATTAAAGACCATAACCGTAATTGGGTATACAATCAAGTTATTGGCGTAACCAAACACGAACCACAAACATTGGAAGATTTTCGTCTCTATCGCTTTATAAATCATGCAGAGAACGTAATTTCCGACGGTCACACACTATATGCGCTAAATAAGTTAGACACTACCCGTTTTAAACGTGTTATCTTTAACTGTGCCACTACTCCGGAATCATTCCAACGCTTATTTATGGGTAGACGTGTGGAAACAATTGATATTAAGGAACGGATTAACAACCCTTTTCTCTATTTTAGGGGAAAATTCACGAAAGTTGCGTCAAAAGAGTGGTTTCCTAATGTAAAAACCTTCGTTAATAAACTTCGTAGCGACGGGAAGAAGGTATTTTTTGCAACTAAACAGGCATGGTGCGACAATAAGATAGAAGATCCGCATTATGGTGCCGCAAGAGGCATTAATAAGTTCAATCAAGAGTGGGATTTGGCGGTTATCTATGGCGAATTCCATTATCCACCGCAGTTTAAACACGCCTTAGGTATCCTATTAGGATTCGATTGTTCTGATATGCTTCAGGAACTTGAACGCGCCGAAGTGGAACAAACACTGCATAGAGTCCGACCATTTATCCATCCCAATACACCCATCATTGTAATGTCGAATCGTATCCTCCAGAACGGTGATAAGATAGAACTATCGAATAAAGATGCGATAATCCACTACAATAATGGAACTACACCTACAAATTGGTATGGAAAGATGGCTTTAAATATCTTAAAATCTTTTTTGGGTTTGGAACACGAAGAATTAAAGTCAGATGATTTAGAAGAATACTATACAAGGGAAGAATAAAAATGAAAGGATTAAAAGAGTATCTAATGGAGAATGTAGATGATCTACATTCTATAAAGTCTGATAAGGATAAAGAGAGTGATACAAAATTTGTAGAATCTCAGATAAAGATATATCCTTTAGTTTTGCGCTGGGTAAGATTATACATACTTCCCCTAAAACAAAAAACATATAATCACACTACAACATCTTATGGATTAAAACATAAGTGCGAGAATATGATTGGACGGTATGTATGGAATGAAACAATGAAATATGCAATGATGGAAGTTGGGTTTATTCCTAAAGGTTCTATTAATCATACTTACCAACTTAATAATAGAGGTATTAATATTCTTTATAAAAAGGCGAGTATTAATCATGGTATATTTACCGATTTTCCGGAACTAATGAAAAAATAACATTTTTTTCGATTTAGCGAAGGTTTATAAACCTTTAATCTCTTTCAAAGGGTATGCCTCGTAATTATGTGCTTGCTATCCCTTCGGAAGCCGATTTAACGGTTCCAGTCTTAGCGTCGGCAGAACTTACCAAACTTTACATCGAGATCATGACGCATGTTGACCAACTCCACCGGCAAACGCGGGAAATACGTGGGCAAGATGAGAACGGACGCCCGACGGTTGTGGTAATGGATCACCCCGATTTAAAGTTATGGACTAAGTTAGCGATGGATTGTCTGGCGAAAATTGGCGCCTTAACTGCGAATGTGGAACAAAGTAAGAAGGAAAATAAACTCAAGGCGATATCCATCATCCTAGAGTCGCTTCCACAAGAGAAACGGGAAGAGTATATACGTGCCCAAATGCAACTGGAGGAATCAAAACGAGTGAAATAACCGCGGCATTTAGTTCCTACTTCTTCACGACGAGATACTTCATCACACCCGGTGCATCGGTGCCGGATTACCAGAACCCGCGTCCGGAAGATATGTGGAAGCCGCATAAACAACAAACAACCATTTATAACATCGTCGATTATGGCTACGACATTAGTTCGAAGGTTATAAAACCTTCGCGTCCTGTTGAAGTCCTCGTCATCGTCTTTGCCCGTCAGATAGGAAAAACTGAAGGAGTGGCGAGCCTAATTGCAGCGCTACTCATCCGGTATCGAGGCGCACAGATAGGTGTTATGTCTAACACCCAAGATAATGCCGAGAAATTTGTGCAACGTATTAGATTCTTCTTGGTTAACTCCCAGTTCGCGGATCAGTTGAAAAGTGTGAAATCCGACCGTATCCTATTAGAGAATGGTTCAGCAGTATTTTCCTTCGGACAAACCGCAAACGTAAGGGGAAATTCATTTTGGTGGCTTTTTATCGACGAATCCGCGCAATTTACCGATACAAACTTGGAAGGTGATGCATTTCCAACTATATCCGCTGCCGGAGTGCAACGAAAATTCGGGTTACCTAGCATCATTCTAACCTCAACGCCGCGTGGACAACACGGTTTATTCTTTAATTATTATCGGCGAGGCTTGGAACAGCGCCAGATTGGTTGTAAAAACTGTAAGAAATTGTATCAGCGCTCGGATTTTGGCGCCCTTAAATGGGAGCGAAATAGTCTGCCGGCGCTTCCACCGTGTAAAATGTGCGGCACCAACGCGTATGAATATGTGGACGGACGTATCGCCGTCGTGCATCCCGACCCATTTGATCATCCATTCAAGACGCGGTCACAGATTGAAGCGGAGTTAGAAGAAGAAGGGAACACGCCATTAGCGCGCCAAGAGAAACTTGCCGAGTTTATTTCGGAAGGGGAAGGTGTGTTTAAACGCGAATGGCTCGATGTTTGCAGCGATAAACGACTCTTTAACGGCTATTTTCCCCTAAAAGGCATACAATACGCGATGGCGGTGGACTTAGGTAAGACGCACGATGCCACGGTCATTTGTATCGGACACAATGGTGAAGAGTTTTCTAAAACGCGACGCGTTTTAGACTACATGGAACACTATCCCGGACGCGGAGGACAAGAGTATAGCGAGTTACGATACTTTATCTTGCAGCAAGTCGCCAAATGGCGACCGGCATGGTTGATTATTGATCCAACCGGTATTGGCGATGCAGTTGCCGAACAAATCTTCTACGATTTGCGCGATCTGGCGACTATCGGTGTTCAGGGGAAATACCATTATGGGGACCAGAAAAAAGAGATTTCATACTATATTCCGCCGGAACGCGGTTTAAGAACGGTAATGTATTGTAATAAGAAGAATCATTACGGCTACTGGTTCGATACCAATAGCAAGTTCGATTTAATTGAGAACGCCATTAACGAGTTCGCCCGCGGAACGGTCGGTATCCCGCCACAATACGCCAATAAAGTCACCGACATCCTATGGGAAGAGTTATTAAACTTCTCTTTTGATTATAGTAATAGTGGTAAAGTTTTATATGGAACGCAAAGTACCCACGACGACAGCGTAATCTCGCTTGCGCTTATGTTCTGGGCACTTAAGGAGCGTCCATTCGTGAAGTCTACACCAAAGTTAGGGGAAAGTGATATGTATGTTTTACAATCCGATTTACAAGAATAATAACAAGCATAAGCCGCAAGTTGATGACTCGGTCGATCCGGAAGATAATCCAAACTTAGATCCGGATTTAAAGCGGATTATTGATATGACTATTGACGGAAATTACTATAACAACGAAGTCTGCTTCTTTCTGGACGAAATGACGCAAAGTCTGGCGACACTGACCATTTCCAACATTATCGGCAAGGGTATCGACGTGCAAGTCAAGAAAGACTTGGTCGCGCAAACAAAGTTGCGCAAGTTTAATAAGCATATCAATAACCGCAACGAAGGTATTACCGACTGGATGAAAGATGTCTGGATTGATAATCTCAATCATGCCGCATCACTCTACCGCGTTGGACGGGTTGCTGCCGGTCCGGATGATGAAGAAACAGATGAAGTCGAGATCCTGCGGATTTCCCCTTCGACTATCAAGACGGTGACAGATCCGTATAACGGCTGGCGGAAGTTTATCCAGTATCCGAACGGCTTTATAAAGTATAGTTCCTACAAGGATTTTCTCCAGTCGGAACTTCCAACGCAGTTTGTGCCATATACGGTAATCAATATCCCCGATGATCCGCGCGTAGTCATATATATTTCCCTTTTTAAGCGGGCGCCGATGAATGCGGTAAATAAGTATATCGTCATGAAGAATTGGATTATGTGGTTTATCCGGAAATACGCCGAGAAAATGTGGGCGCCATTACGGATGGCATTCGTAGGTGATCCAAAAACGCCACAGTATCCCACCAACAGCGAGGATATGGAAGACCAATTAACCCAGACGAATACCATCTTAAAACGCTTGAACAATTTCTCCAGCGCCAGTTTTCCGGGACACACTAGAGTTGAAGTATCCGAACCGAAGAATAGCGGCGAGATTTACTTAAAATTCATGTCCGATATGGATAACCGTATCGCGTATGGTTTATTCGCATCTATGTCTCTACGTGACGCGCCCGGAGTATATAAAGGTGCACAGGCAGCAGATGAAGCATTAATACATTTCATGGAGAATATTCGCGACTCATTAGAAGGCGCCTTAAAACGCTTCTACATTTTCAATCTGACGCCACAATTAACGGAAGACGATATCGAGATTACGTGGAGCGAACTACGAACCACATCCTTCGGCGATATAGCGAATGCCTTTAAAGCGGGCGTTGAAGGCAGAGTCTTTAATGGTGGGAATGAACGCCGTAAAGCGTTAGCGCCATGCTTCCCCTTCCTAAACGAACCATTATCAACAGCGGATGAAGCCGCATTAGATAAGGAACTCAAGGAAATCGACACACCATCGCAGCCTGCTGGAACAAAGGTTCCAGCAAAGGGGGTAAGTTCTAATGGTTCAAGTAAACCTAAATCAAGCGCTTAAATTTATTACTTTTTTACAGGACGGTGTGGATTGGATGGTGGAAATCGCGGTAGGGGAAACTGTGAATAGCATTCAGGAGAACTTCAAAAATGAAGACGCTACAAGGGATATGCCGAGTCCGGAAGATATTCGAGAGTTTCTTTCCGAGAACTGGAAGGTTCTCAATGAGCGAGTAATCGGTATCGGCGAACTTAATGGCGCGAGAAAGAGTCCTGCCGGTGGACTTGCCGGCGACACAAAACGGAAAACGGCGGTAGTGAATAGCGCCCATGAGGAAGGAAATCGTGTTTCATTAGGAGACGAGGAGAACTTCCTAATTGAACGTCCGAAGATATTTGAACGTATCAATGGTAAGGCGGAAATGGTTACGAACGATGGAACACAGCGAAGTTATTTGCGGTGTCTCACGCAAGGGTTCCATTTGCGTTATAAGGGACAGTATTGGGAAGCCGCCAAACGGATTGACGGTATGGATTTGGTCGTATCGGGATTCATTCTCGCTGCGATGACCATAAAGGAAAAGATAATACAGGAATTGGTGAAGCATTTATGAGCGAAGAAAAAGAAGTATATTGCCCTTTAGAGGGCTACAAACGTTTAAAAGCGCGGAAACTTGATAATCTAACATCAGTTAAAATTGCGCAAGAAACATATAGAATGGTGAAAAAAGCATATGAAGGAATACGAACCACTGAATCCCCGTGTAATTGCGAAATGGATTCCCCATCTAAGTGAGAACTTTAACCGAGTCGATACACATACTTTTACGTGCCCATGTAGATTCTGCGGATTTCCCCTTCATGAATATGGAGACGTATTAGGGGGACAAGCCGCATACATGACATGCGATACGTTCGGATGCCCGAACAATATCGACTCGAAAAGTAAGTTATCGCTAGACTCCAACTTTATTAATCATGCCGGCTGTACGTTCAGAAAGTTTGTGCCATTCGAACCACGTCGGATCATGTAAAGAAGGTTTATAAAGGAATAAGAGGTTATTAAATATATGATCTTTGAAAAGGAAGGGAAAACTTATATTAAAGGTCGGGCTGTGTCTGAAAAAGACGTAGGTATCAAACGACTGGAGATGTTTAATAAGTATGCAGTCAATCAACCCCTTCTATATCGACACGTGCATCCGGAAGCGAATGAGAAAGCAAACGTTTTCGGGCGCATTGTCGAATCTAAAATTGTTGAAGACGCGGGCAACCATTATCAAGAAATAGTCGCCGAGCTTTTCGATAAAACAAAGGCGCAAAGGAATCACGTTGAATACTGCAAGGCAACTATTGCTGCCGGCAAACCGGTAGGATTTTCACCCGGTTGGGAACAGTATGGTGATGAGAATAGTCCCAGTGAAATGCAAGTTTATGAATACTCAACAACTTATATTCCACACTGTGATTCATGTCGAGCAACCAAGGTGTTTAAAATGGAAGACAAAGAAAAACAAGAATATGAAGCAAAAATCGCCGAACTTCAAACCGCTTTGAACGAAATCGTCGGGAAGAATAAGACCTACGAAGCCGAGAAAAAGCAATATGAAGATAAGGTGAAAGCTACCGTGGAATCAATTCATAAGGAATATGAAGCCAAATTTACTTCTCTTACCGAGGAAATTGTGAAAAGTAATAAAGCAATGGAATTGATTAAGGAAGAAGCCCGTGTAGCACGAATTGAGCCTACCATCCAGAAAATCGCGAAGATTCAAAAGACGCAAGCCTTTGTATCTGATATGCGAAAATGGGATGAAAAGAAAATTAACGAAACTTATGAAGAATTGCGCAAACTTTCCCCTCCGGAAGCATACACCGAAACGATGGAAGAAGCACAACACAAAGCGCAAGAAATGAGTTCCAAGACCAAAGAATTGGAAGACTTCCGTAAACGTATGGACGAGAAGATGAAAGAATTTACAGGTGCTAAATAATGAGTCAAACGTTACCAGAAGGTATTGAAGCCGAACCGCCATTCACATTCACCTACGGCGATTATATAATGCAATCCGGTCAATGGGCACTTATCGGTCGCCCGGTAAAGATTACTGACGAAAAGGAATCGGGAACCAATAAACGTGTAGTTGTAAATTATACGGATTTATCCGGTATTGAACAAGCAATCGGATTACCTTATAAAACACGGGCTGCAAGTGGAACCGTGGATAATGATCGCATGGGTCTCGGACATTTCCGACGCGATATTCGACTCTATTTAGAAGCAATTCATGATCTTTATTATGTTCAAGGAACCAATCCTTTACCGGCACAAGCACGAATTGCACCACATCCTTCGGGATTTCAAGAATGGAAACCGGGTATGGCAGAATATGGGTTCTCATTAGAAGCCGCAATTCATACCGGAACCTACGGCAAAGTCCATATGAAAGCAATTGATACCAGCAAATGCATGAAAACTTACACCGAAACCGCTACGTTCGCATCACAAAAAGCGTCGCTCACCTATGCTCCCTTTGATATTATCTTCGCGTATGGTTCAGGGTCCGCTAGTGGAGCGAAAGCCTACAATGTCATTCCTTCAGGATATGCACAAAATGTAGGGGAAGTAAGTGTGGACTTTAGTGGAGTGACCGGTGAATTCGCCCTTCGAGTCTCTGCAACAGATGGAGCCGGAACGATGTATACTCGCTATACCTACTATTAGGAGGATATAAAAAATGACAAACTATTATGGTATTTTAGATAATCTGCTTAATACCGAATTCTCGAACAAACCCTCATGGATGCGCGAGGAAGCAGTTTATCAAGCATTTAAGATTTATGATCGGGTATGGCAACCTACCATTTCCAAATTCTTGCCCAGAACTCCCGCGCCTTTAGCTCACGGTGCAGTTGCAAGTATTGAAGACGAAATTATGGTTCCAATCGTCGCCGATCCACAATTTATGTCCAAACTTTATGATGCCGATGAACGTGTGAAGGCACGAAGTGTTGGATTTAAAAAGGAACGATTCCAAGGTCGCTTAACTAAGGAATGGATGCCTCCGGCACGAACCGAGGAATTCACCAACCAATTTAAAGCCGGATTCTTGGATATGCGTAATGCACTTTTAACCGATTTCTGTCTTAAAGGTGTAGAACGACGTGTTGAATACGAAGGATTAAACTATCTTGCTATGAATGCTGCGGCAATCTCGCAATATTCTGACCAATCTACTGCTCGTGGGTTTACCTTTGATGCCGCGGAAGCAACATCAACGGAAAGCGATTATTTAAGTGGTGTGGCTTGGGATAATTGGACTGCCGACCCTATGCATGATATTACCAAGATCGACCGTAACATGATGAGAATGTGTGGACAACCCACCAAGAAAGGTTTAATTGGTGTTAATACCGCATTCGCATTAAAGAACAACGCTAAGATTAAAGATCAAGTGAAATACTTTGTTGATACTACACAGCAACCTGTTGGAGCATCTTTGTTAGGTGTTACGTTTGATGTAATCGCGAATCAAACCACGAAAGATCAAAGCGTGAACAGTGGTAAGGTTGGATATCCGGGTCTGGGTGACTTACGTGAAGACACTTGGAGTGACCGTTTGAAATACGACTTTATGACACATGTTGACTCTGCGGTAACCTATGAATATGCCATGTTCTTCCCCGATGGACCGATTGGAAACACTTTCTGCTACAGAACCAATAACAAGCATTCTGATGTTAAAGTTCCTTATGGTCACACTTGGATGGAACCAGAAACAGAGAAAACCTATTCAAATGTGCAACTTGGGTTCTCTCCCGCAGTGGAAGATTTCGCACGGGTAATTAAAGTTAACAAGATCGCTACACACTTGGTGTAAGCCTTTTTTCTCTTTTAAAGGTGATGAACATGATAAAAACAGAATATTCGTTTATAAAGGGTTCGGGTAATCAAGTATCGGAATCCATTTCAAATACATCACCGCTATTAGCCTTCTCATTTTTCTGCCAAAGTGGATTTACCGGCACCCTTAGTCGAAAGGTTTATAATTCGGAAATTGGTAATTATTATACTCTCGAAACGATTACCGATAAAAAGGATTACTATTCTTCGGTTTCCGGTATGCAATACGTTCCACGATACGATACACATTATCTTCACATCACCGGCGCAGTCACGGGTAATTGGATCTTTGAGTGTGTCAATGGGGTGTAAGAGATGTATGCTACAGATGCAGAAATTCTTGCTGTAATGCAATTTTGGCACCCTGAGTATACCGCCATTAACGCGACACGACATGAACTTGCCACGTCCGATGTTGATGGAAATTTGGTTGATTTTTCGGTAGATCCATTAGATATTACTACCGATCTATACAACCTTTTAAAGGGCGCAGAGATATTGTATTATCTGGAACGTGCGGCTATGGCGCGTGAAATTGAAAGTGTTTTCTCAAATGTTCGCAGCGAACAGGTGGGAAAATCGCAAAAATCTTATGACAATTCTATACCTATGTTCTTCTTTGCTTCGGGAAGTCCTAAACCATTCTTACGGTTAATTCCGCATGAAACGTATCGTATGCAAGCCTTTGCTAAGGTTACACAATTTATCCAGATACGTTTTAAACGGGCGAAGAGTCGGTTTGCAGCTGCCGGAGTTGTAGAAGACGATACAACGGACCGTGGTTATGATGTGGGTTCACTCTAATACCAAATATAATAGTGGATATACGTATATCCAGAACTCTGGTGCATTAGATATGTATGGCGATGTATACCACACTGACTATCGCTACACCGGAGTTGAAATGTTTTTTTGTCCCGGTACAGACCAATTAGTTCATGATGCGGATGGTAATATCATTCGTGGTGATGCGGAAATGACTATTCCGGTTAAATTCGTTTCCGGCAACGAACCACATCCTCAGACTACCTATATTGAAGGAAGGGGAAAGCGGTGGCGTTGTATTGCGGTATCGGACTATAGTATGTTCCCATGGTTAAGCGTTTATAACTTAGTATTGAAGGTGGATGAACTTGAACGAAACTCAACGACGTAGTTTAATCAGCGGATTACACAATGTTTCCTATACCGGCTATACTCCGGATATTATGCGTTCCAGAGAAGATTATGAAGGCGAAAATCCATTCGTTGTAGTTTCCTTTTTACCGCGCAAAGAACGATATAGTGAAGGATTCAACCACTATCTCGCGCCTAATGGTATGTATTCATGGTATGGATATGGAACGAAAGAAGATGTGTATGTTCGCGCATTCTCCAAGGATTATCCATGGATTAAAGGTCGGTATCTAAGTGAAGCATGGGTAAATAGTGTGGAAACGTATTTAAAGACTAATTGGCGTAATATAATTACTGGTGCAACGCTTGATCGTGCTATGGCGCCTGCGCGGGATATAGGTAAAGACTTCATAGATAAATACTACGGGTATGAACTGAGTTTTACCGTAAATGCTATGAAGATATGGACCGATTCCCCAACTGCAATCGCTTCTACGGGCACTGAAATAAGCGGAATAATATTGGATGTTGATGCATGATGGTAAACTTTATACAAGTAAATTATGGAACAACTGCCGTTCTTCCGGAAGCACGAACATTAAACAATGGAGCAATTATAGGGAAAGTATCAACACAACCTACGGAAAATCCATTTTATGTTCGGACGCAAACGGAACTTGACAGTTATCTTACCGATACTTCAAGTGCCCTATATAAAAGCGTGGTTGATTTTTTAGCCAATAAAGGTTCAACTAACGCCGGAGTATGGTGTTATGCTTTAAGTGGAAGTACGGAAACGATAGAAGACTTAGGTTTGGAAGGATTAAAAAATGCGAGTAATTTAACATTTAAATGCCCGTATGTTCCCCTTACCTCAATTGCAAATGTAGAAATTAACTACTCAAATAGTGGATGGGTATCAGTCGCCGAAGGAACTTATTGGCAAAGTGGGTTAGGTTCCGACGGTTCATTAAATGGCGCAATAAACTTTGCAGCCGCAACAGGATTCTACTATTCGGGTGCCGATCAAGGTGCTTTCAGCGGACTCTTCGTATTTGATGGAATTCGTGCCGATGTAGGTATTGGCGCCATGAGTCGCGCATATAACGCTTTATTGGATAAAGACTGGTATATTATGTCTTTTGCGTATGACCAGAATCTCGCGCAACCATTAGATCCTAATGTTTCGGGTTCCTATAAGTATGCTTCGGGACAATGTTATTCCGACGCCGATTGGCTTCGAGATATCCGTTTAGGCGCATCAATGGCTACTTCTTATCAAGGCGCTTCGCATGCGTGCGTATTCTATGGCGCATTACCCGATGGAGTTCGAACCACAACCAAAATGTCAGGTTACGCTTCCGGATATCTTACAACGAAGTATCCCGATTTAAAGAGTTTAATTGGCGCTAATCCATACCTAACAATCTCACAAGGGAACCAGACTACAGATGGTGTTTCGATGGATAACATGGCGTTTAGTGTGAGCTTAAGAGAACATCCGCGCAATAATTTGATGTATAAATCCGCGACAACTTCAACACAAACCGTTTATCCACAACGTAATGAAGTTTCTACTTGGCGCGCATCTAAAATTAACCCATATATTGAACGAGATAACGGACCAAGCGAAAAAATTCCATGCTTTGGAAATGGGAACACCTTTGGAAATGGTAATGAAGGCAACTTAAACTTTGTTCGATGCCGGGATATTATTCGTGCCGCATTGATGGATGATCTACAGGCATTAATCGCCAATAGCAATCTTCACTACAATATCGCAGGAATTAATGCTATAGAATCACAGATTCGCGCTACAATGAATCAACTCGTTGCCGATAAATACTGTGATGGATTCGTTAGCGTGACTATTCCGATTAAATCGTATTTAGCGAATGAAGACTCATTAGATACCGGTCAAGCACTTATTCTCGCGCGTGCGAGAGCCACGAAGATTGTGGACAATGTCGCCGTAAAGTTTAAATGGGAAAGCGATATTGAAGGTTTAGTTATTAATCCTTTGGAGGTAGCATAAAATGTCACTCGATAATTTGGATTATAAAGAAATTCGGATAGGCGCAAGAATTACCTATCCTAAAACAACCGGAACTGCGCAAATAGATTTAGCTATTCCCAATAGGATTAACATTACCAAACGTCGTGATATTGAACCTATTGACGGATTGGAAGCGGGAAATCAAGGTGTAAATATTAAGTATCCACGTTATACATGGACCATAGCAATCCCGGTTCATACCGTAGCTATTCGATTAATGGATACCTTAGCCGATACCAGAACGGCATTTAAGATTGATATCTTTAACGTTGGTAAAGAAAGTTCCAGCGCTAATGCATTTAAATTGTTCACGGAAATACTGGATAAATGCTACATAACCAGCGTAGACGGAACCTACGTTATCAACGAAGTTACCTATAAAACGTTCTCCGGTATTGCATTACGGTATGAACGCGGTATTCCTGATTCGACAACTTATAAAACGTTCACCAATATGTTTGGTGCCGATATTGTGGCAGAAATTGAAACCAATCGCACTGAAGCAATGGCTGAATGGGAAGCAACTGATTTACCAACTAATGTGTGATCGACATGCTAAACTACATACGCAAGGGCATCTTAGCCCGCGAATTTTTTTCTTATAATGACATTACAATTACATTGCGTCCGTTAGCGAGTATTGAGTTGGATGAAGCACAAGATGCCGCTTATGGCGAGATTAATGATATTCGGATTATTAAAACGATTATGGATATCCGGTTAGGGAAAGTGGAACTTTCCAAAAATATGCCGCAGAATCCAGAATACTATGACAAGATCCGACGATTTTATAATACTGTAGATTACCATATCGCGTTTATTTCTATGCGCGACTTTATAAATGGCTTAACTTTAGAGGATGTGCAAAAGATGCAATACATTCATGAAATTGCGGATAAAGTTTTAAAGATGTCTGGGCGTTCTCGCAAGGAAATAGTAGAACTTATAAAAACTCCGGATGGTCGCGAATTAGCGCAGATAGTGTATTACTATCACATTCCCCTTACCGATGCCGCTTGGAAACTCACGCCACTTCAGAAAGAGTTCTTATTCTGGACCAGTGCGAATGCACCTAAAGTTGTGAATTCATTAGATGAGGCGGTAGCGAATGTCGGCAAATAATTTAGAGGTTCTTATTTCTCTCGGTTTCGTCGCCGACGAAGTCAAGGATTTAGATACTGTTCTTACTAAGTTAAAGGAAATAGACGCTAAAAAGGATTCTATTGCCGCTAAGGAGACGAAAGCCAAAGAAGGGGAAAGTGGTAGTAAGGCGGCAGCGGATAAAACCCAGCAAATGCAAGCTATGGAAAAACTTTTTAAAGAATATATGCCCGATAAAGAAGATAAGAGTTTTAGCAATGAGATCACTCAATTGCGTCAGGAATTTGGGAATACATTTAATCAATTGATGATTAAAGGCATATTTCCCTTTGCATCTAATCCCGTTCAGTCTCAAACATATCTCGGTATGTATGACGATGCGGGCGATTATATAAAGCGCTACTTGGAAGGCAAAAAGGATCGCTTCGATATTGATACCGAAAAGAATATGGTTGAACAATTTACGCCAGTAGTTCAGAATGCTATAAAAAATGCCGTAGATATGCTTAATGCCGGATATGATCCACAACAGAATAAAGGATTAGGTAATATTCTCGCGAGTTTAGACCTTTTAAAAACCGGCACGGGAACTAGTGGTTATAATTCATTTCTATTTAAACAACTCACTGCAATGGTTAACGAATTAACATATCAGGGGAAAGTGACGGGACGGTATCTTACCAATACACAAACCATTAGCGGCTTGGAGAATTCGACGCTATTTACACAAGTAACGCGGTATAATCCGGAATATACATCGCCGGAACACCTAACACCTGAAATGAAACAAATTAAGGATATTTACGACAAGGCGAAAGAACGACAGATGAGTGCGAGCGCAGTCGATGAACTAAATAAGAAGATTTCTGATTATGAAGGCGGGAAAGGAGAACTTACACCCGATGTTATCCGCTCAATGCTTCCCCTTATAAAAGAAGGAGACGCTTGGATAAAACAGACGCGTAAAACACCATTGAACATTTCAAAGGATGTATACGATACACTACTCCGTCCGGCGCAAGGAAAGGAGTTATCTTCATTAGGATTTGATGAGAAAGCGACTATGAGGATTACTATGGATCAGTTAATGAAGTTCACCCGACCGGATGAAAGTATGCTTTTCCCGAAAGATATAGCGAAAGCATTACAGAAAGATACACCAGAACGTAAAACTCTTATTGATTTCTTAAAATTACAAGGTGGTAAACAGGAATACACTCAAGGTGTTATACGTATGCTGGAATCCAAAGAGTTTGCAGAGAATATAGAGAAATCCAATGAAATGGTGAGAACTAATATTCCTTTTGGGCGTTTTGCTACCGAAACAAAACAAACGGAGGAAGATTTAAAGAATCCCAATACAGTTCGTTTATTTGCTGCTATAGGGGAAAATGCAGTTCAGTTACCAATTGAGAATATTGATCCTACGCGAATAGAAGCAACAACGCAATTAGGAGATCCTTTACGACAACTTAGTGGAAGTATGCAAAGATTATTAAATGTTGGTGTTAAAACGGATGATGATGTTAATAGTTTAAAAGATATATTAAAGCAAATAGAAGAACTCCTAAAAAATAAATCGCCAAAGATGGTGGGAACATAATGCCGATTAAACCCTTTATAAATGCCGTTAAAAAAAATGCAAAGATATTATTTGACAAGAATTTAACTACTGAAGCGAAAGCAAAACAAATGGGAACCAGTGTTACTAACTTAAACAATTCCCGTAAGTATGCTTTATACTTAGCTGCATACTGGGCACTGAATAGACCAGATGCAATTGTAGGGTACATTCCTTTATATACTGTGCAGAACTATGAAGTATCCCGTTCACATGATATCTTAAAGTATCGGGCTATCCGTGGCGAGTTCATGGCGCATCAGAAAGGTGGTAATATTGCGTTGCGTATAGATTTTACTCTCCAGAACGATATTTATCAAGCAGCAACACTGGTTGCGTTACAAATTGCGCATTTACAAGGAGTAGAAGATATAGAGTCATATGATATAGACAATACCGCTATAATTCCACAATTAGCCACTCCCGCCAGTATACCCAATGTAACTAATATTGACTTAATAAAACAAAAAGCGCAGTTAAAAAATAGTAATGCTATACCAACTTCCAGTGATAATTCTAAATTATACGATATCAATGATTATTCATTTATGGAAGGTAAAACGCATAAAACTATGGTTATATTTCTTAAAGATGAAGTTCTTTTCGATATGTATATTGAAACACTTATCTATTCACGAAATACAAAGGAAGGCGCGGGTATTATAAACGGTAGTATGTTACTACGCCACTATGTTCCACCACCAATTCCTACAAAGGTAAAATTAGTAGATATAACTACTCCGGGATTAAGTCGTGAAAAGGAAAATACCGGTAAATATACTTACTTTGCAACGGAAACACAAACACTAAAATGGGATGTAGAATTTGAAGCGCAAGACGAAACTACCGCTAATTTTAATATAGCAATCAATTCAGCGCATAGAGCGATTATGGCTACGGCAGATTATACTGCTAAACCATTAGAACTCTCACGATCCGATACAAATAGAATGACGGAAAGATTTATAACCGTTACTAAACCGCTAACATCACTCTTCGCAACAAACAAAGAGATTAAAACGTTCTCGGCGAATTTGAAGGCACAATTATATCCATTTTCATTATCTAAGGCATACCAAAGCGCTACTGCGCCATATTTAACGGTAACGAATATTATTGGAGACTTTAGCCGATATGCGGTCGTAAATGACACAACTTTAACGCTTAATGACGGAACTAAACTCCACAAAGTTTATAAGGCTGTAGTTGAAACATTATTAGAGCCAAGTCAGTTAAGTATTACCTACAATAACGGTTCCAAGGATTGTCGGTGCATTTTAGGATGGGATCTGAAAAAACTCACGGTAAATGACAGTGACGGTATCACCAAGGAACAACCTTTATATAGCGGGAATAATTATAGTCTCGTATTAGGTAGTGCGCGTAATATACTACTCTTATTCGAATACAATGATAACGGACTGATAATTAGTAGGCTATCAACATGACATGGGCAATTGCTTCCGGTGGCAAACCTATTTGGGGCACAAATCATAACGATCAGAACAATGATTCGCTTTCCATGCATCTTTCTCTTTTTCGCGGTCCGAACTATTTATTATGGTATTGTTACCAAAGCGATAAAGCACTTTTAAGCCAGATGGTAGTTGGGAATACGTTCAACATTTGGTTCTATCAATATTCCTACGCCGAACCGTATGTAGATGTGGAAATCGCATTAGATTCTATTACGTGGAACGCTCATATGGAATGCTGGGAGTTCTATTTCGTTCCAACCTTATGGCGGTATCTAAAGACGCATGTCGATGTTTATAAAGCCGGTAAGATAACAATTGATACCGTCATTACGGAAATAATAAAAAACTGCTATTCTAAAGCCACACTCACACTTTCCCCTAAACTTAAAAACGTCCAGTTTAATGGCTACCATGGAACAGGGGTAGGGGAAGTATTGTTAGCGGAATTATGCGCCGAATATGGATTTGAGTTTTTCGTGAATGGTTCCGAACTTATCGTAAAAGATTATATCTTTGAAGGAAAGGATCGTGTCTTTTATGTTGAAGACAATGTAATCGTACATTATACCGATGGTTCAAAGAATATTACTGCCGGACGGAATATCGGAAACCTTATTCCGCCGCCGGGTCAGAGTTTCGCCATCGGCGTAGAAGGTTCCAAGCCGCCATCAACGCGTTGTGTGCATGTCGAATACCGCTACGAAGAGAAAGAGATAAAAACACTCTTTACGGCAATTGATGCATCTATTAGCGAGATTGAAATGCTACATACGCTTCCATTTATTACGCGTCAGGCGTTAGAAGCGAAGATTACGTTTAAGCCACAGTCTATTAAGATTGGAAAGGTGAACACCATAAAGGACGCCCTACCGTATGAAGAACAGGTTCGTTTTAGCGATACTAGTAATGATGCGTCAAATTTGGTGCAACAAGATAAAGGCTCCGATGCTCGCGTTATTGTATCTTCCCCTTACGCCGGTGATGGCGTTGGTATACAATTTCCACAAACGAAGGGGAATGTAGTAGTAGTGGCGTCACCGCAAGGCAAACAGGAATTAGGTGTTCAAATCGGCGCAATCTATCAACCCGATGAAGCACCGGAGAGAAATAGTCCTCAAGATTTTCGTTTAACACTTCCCGACGGTGGAACATTATATTACGATAACTCTGCCGGAGCATGGATTTTAGCAGCGAAAACAAAAGTTTTAATAGGACAGTATGCCGTTACTTCTACAGGTGTACCAAGTCCGGATTCAAATTATATAGAAATTACTTCAACCAGTGTAAAAATCTGCGGTTCTGAACCTTTGGCTTTGGCTTCGCATACTCATATATATGATCATATTCAAGTAGCAACGGCTCCCGGAGCACCAACCGCTCCTCAATCGGTTCAGGCTATTCCAATGCCCACCGGACCAAAAACATCTAAACCGGATGCTATTACAAAGAAATTATTAGGCGATAAAGACCCTATTCCTCAGGTGCAAACATAATGGTATATAAGTATAATCTTGACGGTGAATTTTCATCGGCTTCAAGTTTTGATATGTCTACATTAGGGTCCAGTAGTGGACTCTATACTGGGCCACCCTTCTCAAAACAGTGGATTATGAACGCTGGAGTTAGTGGTGGATTTATGGAATTAAATGGAAGTGGAATATGCGTCGGACCACAAGTATTCTTTCCAGTTTCATTGGCAACACTTCCATCATCCTACTGTAACGCATTAACAAACGTAACCGGAAATTTGTATTGGCAATCCGGTGCCGCATGGTTTCCCCTTACAAGCGGTGGGGCGATAGTCTCAATAGACGAAAAAGTGCGAGCATCATTAACGGACTTGGTTCCCGGATTCTTAGATGCGAAAGTAGATAATGCCACGATTGAAGTATCTTCAAACGCGTTAAAGGTTAAGGATAATGTGTTTCTAGGGTTAAATACATTTCAAACTTTCACAGGAAACGAATTCGCGTATGTAAGTGGTGTTGCGGTTGAATCCTTCTTTATTGGAATGCTTAATTCAATCTGGATTAGCGGATTCTTAACCAGTAGAGCGCAGATTAAAGAACAGTATTTTAATGGTAATTGGTATGCTGGATTCGGTTATTCTGGTTGGGTTATAGGCGCTAACAATCCCGCTATTATTCAAGACGTTTCCGGCGATACTACCGTTATTTCGGAACACCATTTGGATTTCTATGCTACCGAAGTGGATATTATTAATGGTCCGCTTAATATGAATGATAATAAGATTACTAACTTAGGAACGGGCGAAACTGCATTGGACGCCGTGAATAAAGCGCAATTAGATACTAAAGCAAATCTTTCAGCGTTTCAAGTTCTTAGCGGTCAGTATTTAAATACCAGCGGCTACGTGGATTTACACGACGCGTTTCCACAATATAGCGCGAATTTAAATATGAGCGGGAACAAGATTTGTAATGTAGGAAATCCTATTGACTCTACCGACGCCGTGAATCTTTATACGCTTCAACAATCTCTATCAAACATCTATAATTATTTCTTTACCGATGAAGATTCCGCCATTGTAGAAGGCGGAAATACTTATAAACTCATGAGTGGATACTACCAAGCATTACCATTGGTGGAATATTCTTATTCATCGCTTTCCGTAGGCGATACGTTTCTAAAGGGTTTCATTACTAAAGAAGGCGAACCGGGCGCAACGGTATTACCACGAGGATTACGAAACATTCATATTCATGCGAAAAAGACCTCTGGAACTCAAGAAACTAAACTTTATGCGACGATTACAAAACGTGTCGCCGCCGGAACGGAAACACTTCTATTAACTACGACGATTAGCGAAGCATTAACGGCGACGGACACGGAATATGATCTCTCTAATTACTTAAACGAAGTAACAGTTTTGGCTACCGATAGATTTGTTATAAAGATTTATGCGAGAGTTGTAGCAGGTGGTAGCGCCCCGGATGTAACTATAGCCATTCTCAATAATACATCTTCATCCATTTCCACACCCACAATTAACGCCGCTTTAGCATCGTTCGTTACAATTTCGTCTTTCCAAATATTTACCGGTATTGAAAGCGGACATTACCAACAATATACCGGAACAAGTGGGTTTATAAACACCTTCTATTCCGGATATAAGAACACAAGTGGATACGTAGATACAATAGTATCTAATCTTCCATACGGAACGGCATGGTCCGGAGTGTCAAATATATCGCCTTCCAAAGGTGTGATTTATGAGTTATGTTCAATGTATACCGGCGCCGCAAAATACACGAACATTCGAGATGCTATTGACCAATTTAATTCATCCGGACGTTTAAGTGGTGGACAGATTACATGGAATAGCGATAGTGGTGCAGCATATACCGATCTCGAAGGCTTTATAAAGACCGACGATTATCAAAACGCCACAGGAGTATTTTTCCACATTCCCAGCGGGCAAGTCGCTTTAACCGATAATTCGATAAACTATCTTTATGTTGACTATAACGCCGGAACACCTATAGTCAGTGTCACAACTGACCGTTCAACCGTTAAGAGAACCAATCAGTTCACACTCGGAACCGCGTATCGGGAAGGAACTGAAATAGAAGTTCTCAATGTAGGGACCACCTTACGAAACTTTCAACGGGCGGAAACTGAACGTTTATTAGCGCGTGGTATCGGAGAACGAATGAATGGTTTAGTTATAGGCGAAGTCGCAACACGGAAGGTTTCATTATCTGCCGGTGTAGTTTATGTCGGGCTAACGGAAGTTATAATTAGCGCTTTAACCGGCGATATTAATTTCGACCATTACTATTACCGTTCCGGCGTATCCACGTTTAGTGTTCTAAGCGCCACTAACCAGATTAATAATACACAATATAACCGGCTCTCGGATTATTCGCTACAAACTCTAACGGCGAATAGGTACGGCGTGCATTGGATTTATATGTGTGCAGAAGGTAATTTGAATGTAATTATGGGTGTGGGCGACTACACACTCGCGCAAGCCGAAGCTGCGCAGCCACAAAGTGTTCTACCGGATTATATTTCTAAATTCAATATCTTTATCGGTAAGATAATAGTTCAAGCAAATGCGTCTACGTTTACCGAAATTGTATCGGCATTTGCAAAGGTATTTACTTATAGTTCCGCTACACAGCATAGTGATTTGTCGAACGTAATGGGAAGTAGCGACCAATACCACGTCGCTAGTGGACATGTCGCTGCATTTGAAACCCTAACAGACGCGAACAATTTAGCGCATATTAGTATAAGCGGCTATGTAGATAATCGAATTGCCACAACTACCCCCTTGACGGCGTTCCAGACTTTAAGCGGATTATATTATACAACATCCGGTTCTTTCAACACTTTAAATACTAATTACAATGCAACTAGTGGCTTTATAAACAGTTTCTATCAAGAATATACAGGTTCGAGTGGAGCTATAAATTTAAAGGCTCCAATTACAAGTCCAATTTTTAGTGGAACCACAACTCATCTGGATGTAATCGTGAGCGATCCCCAGAACTATAAACATGGCTCGGCACTGATCTGGGGCACAAGCGGGACCCCTACACTAATTACTGCCTCGAGCGCAACATTAACCGTGGAAACGAAGACATCTCATTCTGCATCAGTAAAGTGTGTTGGAACGGATACCTATCCTACTATTATCTATGATCATACCAATGTGAGTAGTGGATATATTTCGCTATGGGTTTATGTGCCTTCAGGACTGAATGATGATCTCTGGTTTATATCCTATTCAGACGCAGTTAACAATATTGCTGCATTTATCATTAATAAAACAACTGGTGCTTGCACTGCCTATGGGTCTGGGGCTACGGTCACGGGGTCAACGATTGTATTCGACGCATGGCATCATTTCTGCTTCTACATTATTCGGAACAGTACGGTTAATTGGTGGGTTGATCAAGTCCCGCAACCAATATTTACCGCTAATGATTATGATTTAGGTAAGTTTTATGTGCGACTCCAATCTGCAGATGCCAACACCGATTCATTCTGGATTGATGCCTTAAGTTCTGCCGTATCAACCCAAACAGAAGCTTTCCGCAACCTCTATGCGGGGCAGATCACGGCGGCGGGGTTTCTCAATAGTAGTTCGGGGTATCTACTTCCAACTTTCTATGAAACATGGCATAATGTCGGAGCAACGAATGAGCCCGCCTTTGAAAACAGTTGGGTCAATCTGAATTTAGGATATCAAGTGCTTCGTTTCAGAAAGATCGGTTCAATTGTCTATATTGAAGGTACAATTGCTTCTGGGACAGTCGATGCTGCGGCGTTTACATTACCCGTAGGATTGCGTCCACCTTTGGATCTCTGGTTTCCATGCGTTGGGGGTGCGGCATCGTTTGGAATTGTTGCGATTCAAGCGAATGGATTAGTGAAACCAAATGCAACCAATACCTATGTGTTCGTGAATTGTCAATTTGGAGTGAATTAAATGAGAGAAATAAACAGTCCAATTGGAAAACAACTCGTTCCCGATAACAACGAGCAACTCGAAGCCCGCATT
>Ga0172381_10000082_pt1 | contig 100452 bp, 133 predicted proteins | sample Leawel6488metaG_FD_119754 | JGI IMG/M metagenome (GOLD analysis project Ga0172381, IMG submission 119754) | Leachate microbial communities from a municipal landfill in Southern Ontario, Canada - Leachate well 64-88 metaG | ecosystem: Engineered > Solid waste > Landfill > Unclassified | place...
GATAAAAGTACTTAAAGATTATGATTCTGATGAAATTATTCTTATGTGGGACGAAGAAGAATTAACTACATTATATGATTTTGTAGATGAATTTTATTTAAAACTTATTGAAAAAATATGTGATGTTATTAAAAGTTATCAAAATGAAATAAAAAATTAATAGCGATAATTGGTTGGCAATGAAGTATCTTCTTTCACTACAGAAGATATTAATGGAAAAATTATTGGTTTTAAATTGGACTCTATCGCTAGTGTTATAGTTGACATTAAAGAAAGTACCGAATGTATTGAAAATAAATAAAAAATACACAATAAAACTAGGATTTGGTTACTATTTTTGAAAGGAGGAAATATAATATTATTAAAAAAATAATAAGTTATATAAGAAATATATTTAATAAAAGTAATATTCATACAATTACTTTAACTCCTAAAGGAATTTCATTTTTTAAATATTTAAAAGAAAAAGAAATAAATGAAGATATAAAACCAATAGAAGCATATGATAAGTTTTTTGATGAATTTGATGCCTATATGACTGAAAATTGTTTAAAATTAGAAAAGGAATTTCTTAAAAATAATTCAAATAAAATATTAAATATAAAAATAATTAATAGTAATAAGTGGTATAGAGATTACGTAAATAAAACATTTGATGTTTATGATTATAATAAAAATAATTATTCTTTAATTGGTAAATGTTTTGGATATTTAATAAAAAAAGAAGATTGTATAGTACTTTAAAATTAGATTTTTATGATAGATGATCGAATGGTCTTAGATATTTCGTTATAGGTGGTGGGATTAATGGAATGCGAACATAAATTTGTACTTTTAGATACGATTAAACGAAAAGCAAATGAAAGTTACGGCAACACTTATAAAAGAACAGATATTTTCTTTTGTGAGAAATGCTTAGAAACAAAAGAAGTTAAAAAAGAAAGATATATTGGTTATCGTGAACAAATACCAGATTGGTATTAAAAAATATTAAATGCTGGATACTGCGCTTATCACTAAACTACCAATAAAATTTAAAGGAGAGAGTGCCAGAGTGAGAGAGTATAATGAGTATGTAGAGGATAAATTTAAAGAGTGGAATAATAAGTTTGAAATTCCATATGGTTACGAGTTTCAACTTAAAACAATGTTTGAGTTGGAAGAACAATTTAGAGAAACACCAAAAGAAAACGTAAAAACTAAACGTGATATTTTAGACATGATTAATAGAATATATTACAGTATGTATAGATTAAAAGAAAAGAAAATAATATTTACAGAAATACCATGTAGACAATGTTTATTTTTTGATAGAAATATTAAATATGCTCCAGGTACAGAGTTAATGTGTAATAAACCACTAATTAACGAATTAATTTATAGTTGCAATAAGGATAATAATTATAAATATTATATATCAAATCTTATTTATAATAAATAATAAATGTATCCAGCATTTATTACCATAAAAAGGAGATTTCATAAATGAATTTACTAATAAATTTTTGCCACAATCACTGTAAATTTTATAAAGATGGTTGTAATGAAATGTTAAATATAAACAATGCTACTTATTGTCCTGCTGAACATTTTGCAGATTGGTTATCTAATGGGTTAGAGCAACTAGATTTGAGGCGCAGATAGAGTGATACGATACGGCAGAAAGGATTGTAACCACATCTGGCGATACAGAAAAGAAAGTTGGGAGGATGAGTGCATCCCTGCAATTTGCGTTGAGTGTGGAGCGTTTGGGTGCGGTTGTGACTTTAATCATGATGATATACCGAAGGATATTTTCTTTGGCGAAGGTCAACGGTATGATGCTAATATAAATGGTAAGTGGGTTAATCCGTATATAAAGGAGAAATAAAATGGGTTACAGTGAAAATTTAGTAGATATACTAATTGACAATTTAATTAAAAGAAGTTATTGTCCCGATAGTCTAGGTTTAGAAGTTAAAGATTTTGAGAGTGAATGTAATGAAGAAAGAAATTGTGAAGACTGTTGGAAAGAAGCATTAAAAGAGGGAAATTGAGATGAAAATAGGAGATAGAATCAGATGTGATAATGGTCAAATTTATACTTTAGGCGATAGTAAAGATTATACTTTTACTATAATTAACAAGTCAGGAAAAATTGTAAATGAAGTTATGGATTCATATTTAAAAGAATGTATGAATCGTGATCCTGAAAATATAAAATATTTATGTGTTGGTAGAGATATATATGATAATTTCATATATGTAAAAGTATTAGAATTAATTGAACCAAGAAAAGGTAAATGTTCACAGTTTGGAAGATCTGATGGAATGGATGGTTCTTGTCATTATTGCTTGGAGTTAGAAGAAAAAACATTTGAACTTTGTAATTTAAAAGAGAAATTATTAAGATATATAAAAAGAAATACAGATATATATTTGGAGTCATGTAATTTTAATAAAAATATGCTTGATAATTTGAAATATTATATTGAAAATATAACATAAAATCTTGTTTTTGTGATAGGAGAATAAAATGGAAATAAAATTTAGAGCATGGATTAAAGATGAAAATAAAATGGTTCATGGTTATGATGCTACTGCTAATAGTATATTCACATGTGGTTTTAGATATAGAAGGAATGAAATTGAACTTATGCAATACACTGGACTTAAAGACCGCAATGATAAAGAAGGTTACAGAGAAGATATTGTAAATCATGATAAATATGGCAATTTTATAATTATATGGGACGATGTTGAAGCTAGTTTTATTTTAAAATCAATAGAACAAAAGTATGGTGCTTTACCAATGTCATTATTGAAAGATTGTAATATTATTGGGAATGTTTATGATAATCCCGAATTAATACGGTCACAAAAATGATGTTTTATACCCTATTACCCAAGAGAACATTTCTACAAAACCCTGTACTATGAGTAAAACACATATAGAGGAGGAACCTATGTTAAAAGTAAAACAAATAATTAAAAAATGGTTATTAAAAGAAGAATTAGATAATTTATTAACAAAAGAATTAGGTGATATTAATAATAGATTAAATAAGTTAGATAATAAGATTTTTAATGTTAATGATAAGATTGATAGATTCTATAACGAAATATACGATCATAGTATACTTATTTATCAACACAATAAAGATATAATAAAATTATACGAGCATAATAATATGGATTATTCTAAGCAAATAATTTATACTTTACCTTTATCAACAAGTTCAACAACAAATTTGTCAAGCTCATCAGCTTGGATGGTAATAAAATAAGGAGTGTTGATTAATGATTAAATTAAGAGATAATGATTTTTACTTTACAATGGAAAAATTGCTTTACAATAAATTAAATATGGGTGCTATAAAAAGAGATTTAGTTGATGTTTCATATCTAAGAAGTGCTAGTAAAACATATACTTTAGTAAAATTTGCAAAAGAAAACGATCTTGATGTTGTAATGGGATTTACTTCTATAGCACATAAAAAAAGAGAAGATTTAAATTATGAAAGAATTTATGGAGTAGATGAATTAGAAGGGATGCCTAGAAAATCTGTTGTTATTGATGAGGGAATACCGTCTAGTAAATTAAAAACAATAAAAGAAAACGGACATAATCTTGTTACTGGTTATTATTGTAGTTAAAATATGGCGATAAAATAGCAATTTTATCTTTATAAAAAGGAGGATAAATGGAATATTTTATTAAATGGCTAAAGGCATTTAAACTAATTATTAGTTTAGAATATAGTACATTTCATTTTGGTTTATTATTTTTTGGTTTTTATTTTATTAAAGAAAGAAAACTATATTTTTCTATACACTTATGGTTTCCCAAATATGCTTTAATAATTACTAATAGTGATAAATATTTCTTTTTAAATTCTGCATATAGATTTTATAAAAAGAAATTAATAAAAGATTTTAACTTTTATATACTACACGTAATTGGTGAAAATGCAACTCAAATTAAAGGGAAAGAAAGTAAATGGGAGTAAAATGATGATTTTGTGATATGAAAGGAGATAAGAATGGAAAAGTATTTGTGGAAATTTGATTTTAACTGTGGACGAATGGGATCATTAGATGGTTTATTTATAGCTACAGAAAAAGAAGTCAAGAATATAATTGGTAAAAAGGCTTATTTCGGAGAAGTATTGGGTAAACATAGTGAAGTTTACGGTGTTATTGAAAAAACAGAAATAGAAAAAGTTGATCTTGATTCTGCTGCCGTTGAAAAGGTTAGCAAAATATTGGGCGACACATGGAGTGGTTTTAATCCCCTCAATTATATTAAATATAAATGTCCTAAATGTGGCGAAGAAGTTCATAACGAAGAGTTTGATAAAAAAAAAGGTTTGTGTTGGGATTGCTCAGATAAAATAGAAGGAGAAATTAAATAATGTCAAAATCTTTAACTTTAAATTTAGATAATTTATATGAACAAGGTTATTATTATACTGGTTATGATATAGGTGGTTTGGGTCATAGTATAATCATCAAAGCAGAAGATAAAGAAAAATTCTTAGATGAATTTGCACGTATTTGGAGATTAGAAGCAGAGAGATTATTAAAAGAAGTTGAAAAATAAAGAAGTATTTTGTGAGATAAGAAATTGGAAGGAAGTAATTAAAATTTGAAAATAAATGAACTTCTTAAATTATATGAAATGTTAAGTTTTTGTTTAGGATATTTTAAAAACAAAGAAGATGTAGATGAAGAATTTGTTGATATAGCTGATTGTTTTCATTATGTAAAAGAAGAATTAGATAGAATGTTAAAGAAAGAAAATATATCTTAAAAGAGGCATTTTGTTCTCTATAAAACAATAACACCCTCCTTGTACTTTGGAGAGAGCTATTGTTGCACAAAATATATCCTTGATGATAATATTATAAGTTAGTTTATAATAAAATATACTTAGTAAATTATGGTAATAAATTTGAACTTTTGTGACCATTGAAAGGAGATTAATCATTGGATATAGTTAAAACTACTACTATATTAGATGACAATGGAATTGATATTAAAGATAAAATATCTCTATTTCATCTAAGAGTTAAAAACAAAAAACATAAATTAGATGGTGCATATGGTGTTTCAAGTGCAGAACGCGATCCGGGTGGATTCTATGAAGTAATATCAGATATTTATTTAATGGGAATATATGAAGGCAATAGTATTATTACAGAATTTAATTATCCTTATACTGAGCATTTTAATATAGAAAATGAAAATGTTGAATTAATTGATATAAAAATTGTAGATAGTAGAAGTTTTGCAAGAGAATATTTTGAGAATAAGTAATTTAAGTTTTATTAAAAAGGAGTGATTATATATCCGAATAGGTATTACGGGAACACATGGCACAGGTAAGACCTCGGTCTGTAAAATATTATCTGAAACTTTAAATATCCCTTATATTGAAGAACAAGCGAGAATATCTTTTAAAATATTAAACATACAAGATTTAGATATTGCTAGATTAGATAATGATAAATTTTCAAATTTTCAACAAGACGTTTTGCGTAGACAAATTAATGAAGAACACAGACATAGGGATAATTTTTTAAGTGATAGGACTACACTTTGTAACTATGCTTATTATGAAGCAAATACAAAAGATTCTCCTAGAATTAGAATGGGATATCAAGAAATTGCTTTAAATAATTTTATGTTTGGTTATGATTTAGTAATTTATGTTCCAATAATCTTTGGATTAATTTTAGATGGAGTTAGAAATAAAGGTGAAGATTATAGATATAAAATAGACTGTATAATACAAAATTATTTAAATTTTAATAAAAATGTTTATAAACTAAAATCAGAAGGAATAGAAAACAGAGTTAATGAACTAACTGAAGTGATTAACAAATGGAAAACAAAATTAATTTAAACCACCTCAAAACTATTTATTCCCGAATCATTGACTTAGAAGATAGGGGTCTACCTTTTGAGTGGCACAAACTAAAACCACTTTATAAATTAGAAAACCAAATTCTTAAAGGTTATCAGTTAACCAAAGAAGATATTATCAGAAATAAACTTGATAAATATGGAGGACTAAATGGGTAAGAAAATACCTGAATCAGAACGTAAATTAAGAAATATTAAACGAGAAAAATATAAAACAAGTACAGATTGTATTGCCTGTTTAAAAAATACTATAGGATGTGATAGGGGTAGATTGTACGTGAGTAGGCTTTTACCTGGAAGAGCATATAAGTGTGTACCATGTTTCAAATAAAAAAACTTAGGAGGAAATATATTGAATAGTAGATTATATATTAAAGAATCAGACGAATACAGTTTAGTATTAGATTGGAATTATAACGATCTAGATGAAACAATAAAAAACTATAAAAAAGATAATAATGAAAAAATATTTTATATGGCAATACAAGATAACGAAGACGATTTATGTATAGGTTTAACTTTAGAAGGTATGCAAAAACTACAAAATCACATTGATGAGATGATTAAATATATCATAAATTGAGCGATTTATTACTATTTTGAGGTTTATATTATAAGGGGTGATTTATATTAGTATTGATAAAGACATGATTGAAACAATGATTATTTCAGAATTACATAAAGCAGAAAAGAAATTTAAACCATTTAATTCAGGTCATGAAGGTTGGGCAATTATTAAGGAAGAAATAGAAGAAATGCAAGAAATATTATATGGTATAGATTATTATATGGATGCAATATGGAATTACGTTAGAGAAAATTCAACAACACAACAATTATTTCATGCACAAAAAATGTATGATGTTACTCTAGATATTATTAAGGAAGCAATTCAAGTTGCTGCTATGTGTAAAAGATTTCAGAAGGATTTAGGTACAGGGGAGATAAAATAAAACATTCATGGTAGGTGAAATAAAATTTTAAAATGGTTTAAAAATAAATTAAAACAGTGGTTAGATATTATTGAATTAGAAGAAAATACTAGAGATAATTTCTTTTCTATAGATAGACTTAATGGACAAATGGCACAACAAAAAAACCTTATAGATATTAAATTATCTCATAATGAACAACTAATTAAATCATTTCTTGCAACGTGTAAAACAGGATATGATTTAGGAGTATCAAATTATCATAAAAATTGGTGTGTTTTTGTCAAACAGGGTAAAAATCAAGATTTTATAAAATTCATTGATTTAAGCGATATGACAATTGAAGAAATAAGGCATTTTGAAAAACAATTAGATGCAATAAATCAAAATAAACAGAAAAGATATTATTATATTGATGCTCCAATGGGGATTAAAGATCATTTTATGTATAAATAGGGGGATAATTAAATGAATCAATGTTATGATTGTAAAAATAACAAACAGATTGTTAATAATGATAGTTATATGAAACTTAGTTTTAAAGATGCATTATGGTATTATGAACGTGGTAAAACAATTGAATGTAGAATATTAAATAATAATGGTGAAATTATTGATTGGGAAAAATACAATATATGTGAAGGATTAAATATAGCTTTAGAATTTAATGAAATACTAAATGGGCAATGGTATTTAGTTGGTAAAAATATCATTATGTAGTATTTAAAGAAATAGAATTATCTATATATAGTATATAAATGGCAACGAAATTCGCATTTTATGATAGGAGGAAAATTATTGGATAATAAATGTTCTAATGAAGAAATAAATGTTTATTTAAAAAATAGACAAGAATCAGAAATTATACAAAAGATAGATAAATTAATGGAAGAAATTGAAAGCAAATTTGATTGTTTTAGTATTATATATTTAGATTACTGGAGAGGAAAAATCATAAAAGAAATAATGTATCAAAAAGTAAAAGATATACTTAATAAATTTACTCAAAAAGAATTATTAGAATATAATGAAATGGCAAAAATGTTTACAGATAGTAATTGTTGTTTTAGTTTTTATAATGTTGCACGAATAGTACATACTGAAATTATAAATATTTTATATCCAAAGGAGGTTTTACAATAGAAAATTTAATATCAAACAAACGAGTTGAAAGAATGGAAGTATTTTGGAATAGTGATATACCTAAAAAATATAATAGAGATCAATTAATTGAGTTTGCCAGAGATGATATTGAAATTTTATTGAGAGAACGAAATGAAATGGCAAAAATATTAGATTTACTTAATGTGATTGAAAATCATTTTAATGGGGAGGAAAAGTAATGTTAGAAAAAATATTTATTGCAAATTTATACGCTGAAGATAATGATTGGTTAGGAATTAAAAAGTTTAATGATTATCCAACAGAAAAACAAATTTATGATTTTATTAAAGAAAAAACTGAAGACGATAAAGATTGCCATGTAGAAATTGCTAAAGGAATCAAATATAAAAAAGACAATAAAATGGATTGTCAGAATTGTAAATTACACATGAAAGAAATAGATTATAGTCATAATGAAGTAGGTTGCAGATGTTCTGAAAATAGAGTTGAACATACTTATAGTTGTATTAATCAAAAGGTTAATACAGAAAATTGTGCTTATTGTAGATTAATAAAATAGTCACAAAACCGTAATTTTATGATAGGAGATGATAATATTAATTTAATAAGTATTATTAAAGAAATACAACGTAAAATAAAAACATTAGAAAGTGATAGAGATAAAGCAATTAACAGAATCACAAAAGAATATGATAAACAAATTAAAGATTTAAAAACTGCATTGCAAGTAAATTTAGACATGAATACTACTTGTTTAAAATGTGAAGGGAAAAAATATATAAAAGTGTATTCTGGTATGTATGAAGATAGAGGAACAAATGAAACCTGCGATAGATGTAATGGTACTGGTATTGAGCCACCTAAATTGGTATAAAAATGTGGTTTTATGATAGGAGAGAAAATATGATTAAACTAAAACCAACAAATGAATGTGAAGTTATAGTTGAACCTAAATATGCTGGTAATTATGGCATTTTTAGGATTGGTGGATGTCAAAGAATACCGAAAGAAGAATACAATTTATGTGAGAGCATTAAAACCGATATAAAAAGACATGTAGATGATGTAGGACAAGTTTATATAAAACAAGAACATCTTTATGAAGTTGATGGTGAGGAATTTGATACTTTATATGAAGCACTTTTATATAAACATGAACCAGAAGATATAGAGAAAAGTATTTTACCAAAATATTCTTATAGATATAAAAGGCCAAATGATAATTGTGGTAGTTGTAGTTCTACTAACGATTTCAAAAAAGTAATTGAAGAAGCATATAGAAACCCTTGGGAGTTTAGTGTTAGTAATGCAGAACAAATATTAACTATAGAACAACAAAAATTTTTACAGAATGTAATTAATGCAGGACTAGAAGCAAATGGAAGAATTGAATGGATAAAAAATTAACTTAAAATATCACATTTATACCATTAGAAAGGAGTAATTAATTTGGATATTAATTTATTTTCAAGAATAGTTAAAAAATTAGGAGATACAAACATTGAAGATTTTGAATGTACAATTGATAGTAAGATTTATGGATTTAAAGATATAGGAGATAATACATGGGACGATCAAGGTAAATACCAATATAAATATGAACAAGGTCAGTTGATAGAGATGGATAAAAAATATAATGAAATACAATCATTTAATTTCGGGGTTTCTCGTACCGTACAAAGAAGCGGTTCATATTTTTCTGATTATTATTACGAACATTATCCTTATGAATATTTTGAAATTAAAGAAATACTAATACCAGAAAAAATTATTCCTGCACATACAGAAAATCAGTGGAATAAGTTAGTAATTGATTTAAATAATATTGTAGACGAAGAGGAAGAAGAAAGAAAGAGATTAGAAGCAGAAAAAATAAAATTAGAAGAAGAAGCAAAAGTAGAAAAAGAAAGACTCATTAAACTTTATCCAATGAATAAACAAGAAATAATTAAGATAGTAAATAAAAATTTAAAGAAAAAAGGAATAAAATTTACAATACAAAATATGAGAAAAGAATATTTTGATATTGTTGTATCTAAGAATCTTGAAAGTCAGGAATGGATTGATTATCACAAAAGTATATTTGAAAATATGTAATCAAATTCACTTTTTATGGTAGGAGAGAATGATGAATTATAAAAGAGAAAAATATCTTTTATTAAAACAATTACATGATGTAGATCTAATAAATGATTTTAAACAAAATAATGTAATAATTGCTGGTGGAGCAATAACATCTATTTTTACAAACAATAAAATAAATGATTATGATATTTATTTTCGCAATATAAATGAATATGATTATATAAACAAACTATTGCAAAATAAAGAAGGATTTAAAAATATAGTAAGTACCCAATCGGCAGAAACATATAAAAATAATGAAAAGAATATTACAATACAATTAATAAAATTAGAAAGAATGTTATTTGATAATCCAGAAGATACAATTAAAGAATTTGACTATAGTGTATGTATGGGAGCATATGATTTCAAAACTGATAACTTTGTATTTGACAAGAATTTTATCAAACATAATGCACAAAAAAGATTGATCTATAACCTTAAATGTAAATATCCAATTTGTGCCCTATATCGTTTGAAGAAATATATGAGAAAAGGTTATGAAATATCAGGAGCAGAATTAATTAAATTGGCACTTGTTGTTCATAAATTAAATCTTAAAACCTATGCAGACCTGAAAGAGCAATTATTGGGTATAGACACTCTGATGCTAAAAGAATTAACCGAGAAATTAGAAAGCGATGAATATGCCAAAAAAGAATATGATTTTGATGAATTTATGCATATAATTGAAGAATATTTAGATAGATATGAAGATATTTTAAGTTAAGGAGATAAATATGAAAAGAAAAATAACTATAATCTGTGGAGATAGAGGTTATTATGAAATCGAAGATCTTACTGAACAATATAATGATTTGCTTTGTACTGATATGACCGAAGAAGAAGTAGATAAATATTTTGCCCCTGGTAAATATGACGGAAAAGATAATGGTACTTATGCTTATGCATTTATAGAATGTCTTTGTCAAAGTGATTATTGTCCACCATATTTATTTGATGGTGATGATATGAAAGTTATTGTAGAAATTGTTGAGTAATGAAACACGTATTTTGTGCTAATAAGTAGGAGGTAATACTATACTTAAAATAAACACAATTGTTAACAAGGGTGGAGAAAGAAAAGAACTATCTAAAATTAAAGATTTTAATTGTACTAATTGTGGAAATGATAGTTTTTTATTGACTTGTAAAATAAAAATTATTAAATTAGGTAATGATGAAAATTTGAGAATTAAAGCAATGTACCCTAAATGTAGTATATGTGGAACTGAATTTCCTGAAGTATTTTAATAGTAGGAGGCATAATGAACTTACAAATAATAGAAGCGGTAAGGTGTAAAGGGATATTAACGCAAGTTAGTACATGTTTGAGGTGTCAGTATTTCGTTACTAGAGATGAAATATTGGGACAAATTGAATGTAGAAATGAAAATAAAAAATATAGCAGGGAAGAACATATTAAAAAATGTAAAGAATTTTATGGTAATAAAATTATAGAGTTTGGTGATATTGATGAAAAACCGTAAATGCCACTTCTGTAAAATGGAAGATAGTGAAATTAATCTTATTAGAGTTGAAGTTGGAGATAAAACTAAATTAAAAAAATATGCACATCAAGAATGTTATAAAAATTATTTGAACAGGAAAGAATTTTTTAGTTATTTGCATGAAGCACTAGACATACCAAAATTAGATAGATGGACAGTTATGAATATAAATAGTATTGGTCAGGACTATTCTTATGAGGTCATGTTACATGCTTTAAAGGTGAAAGAAAAGGTGATGTTGGAGAAATTTGGAAAAGGGTTCCCATACATTTTGGCTATTTTAAAAAATCAACTTCCGTTTTCATATAAGGAAATAAAAAGGCAGCAAAGAGAAAAAGAACTACAACAACATAAAACTAATAATAATTCTTTTTCATATGAAGAATTACCAGAAACAGAATACAAACAAAAGGAAGGTAGACTTGACATATCTAATCTTCTAGATTAGAGAGGTGAATTAATGGAGCAAGAAGACATTTTACTAAAAGAAATATATCCAGACGAAGCATTTTTAGTTGCACTATTTTATAATAATCCAAAACTATATGAAGAATATGAAGAAACAAAACTAAGTACTAAACATTTTGGTAATAAGATTTGGAAATTTTATTTTAAAATAGGTAGATTAATTGTTGAACGTGGTGGTCAAGTAATAGACGATATTACTGTTGCAAACATAGTAAATGAATTAAAAATTGATAAACATTATGATAAATATAATAGATATGAAACAATAGAAGAATTATTAGATGAAATAGAAAACAAAAAAGACAATATGCAACTATATTATAATAATATTAAAAAATATAATTTACTTAGAGATTTAAAAAAACTATTTGGTGATAATGTAATAAAAAATGAAGGTAATTATGACTATAAATTATTATCAGTAGAACAAATAGCAAATTATTGGTTGTATAAAACAGAACAAATTGTCATGAGTAATGTTGAAAATAATTTTGAAGAACAATTTTTACTTGATGGTTTAGACGAAGAAGTTAACGAATTAAAAGATAATCCAGAAAAAGGATTGCCATTTAACAATGCTAAATTAATGACAAGAGCAACAAATGGTTGGGTTGATGGAGAATTTTATATTTTTGGTGGTTTCGGAGGAAGAGGTAAAACTTCATTTACATTAGAAAAAGTTATTGCATCTTGTATTAAACATAAAGAAAAATTAGTAGTTATTGCAAATGAAGAATCAATACAAAGATTTAGAAGAAATTTATTAATTACTGTAATGGGCAATTTTACTAAAGAGGGTTTTGCTAGACATAGAATAAATGAAGGTAAGTTTACAGAAGAAGAATACGAAAAATTACAAAGAGCAATTAAATGGGTTAAAAATGTGACCGAAGGCGATAAAAAATTAATTGTTTTTGTATATATGGAAAACTATATTATAGAAGATGTAAATAAAATAGTTAGGCATTATTTTAAAAGAGGAATTAAAAAGTACATAGTAGATACTGGTAAACCAAGTGAAGGTAAAAGTGGAAAAGCAAGATGGGAAATAATGACTGATGATATGAAAGATTTATATAAAATATGTAGAAAAAATGGAGGTGGCTTAGGAGTTACTATATGGGTTAATGTTCAGTTAGCAGATGCAGCATTAAAAATGAGATTCTTAAATGAATTTGCATTAGGTGAAGCTAAAAAAATGAAAAACGAAGCATCTGTTTTATGGATGATAAGACCTGTATGGGATGATGAATTAGAAGGAGGAAAATATGAATTAAATTGTTTTAAATATAGAAAACCTGAGTTTGGAGAAGAAAAACCAGTAAGAGAAACTTTTAAACTAGATAGATTTATAGATCAAAAATATTATTTATTATTTACTGCAAAAAATAAATTAGGTCAAAGTAATGAAACTGGTTTACCACAAATAGTTTATAGAGTTAATTTTAATAAAAATTGTTGGGAAGAAATTGGGATGACATATGTAATTGATGATCATAATTATTACTAGAATTTAGACAAGAAGGGGTTGATTCATGGATTTAAAACTACTTAAAAAACGCATATATGAAGAAGATAAAATTGAAACCCTTCTTGATAGTTTAAATTGTGAACACATTAAAAGTGAACAGAGTGGTAATTTAATTGTTGCTCAATTACCTGATGGTGATAATAAAAGATCAATTCAAATTAAGAACAACGAAAATTTGACAGCAAATATTAGATCAAAAGGAATTGGTGGAAATATATTTAGTATAGTAGGATATATTTTATATAATGCTGCTACATTTGAAGAAGTAAGAGAAAATTTATATCAAATAATTCAATATATATGTAATACATTGGATTATGAGTTAGAATATTTTAATCAAGTAGAAGAGAAGAAAACTGATTGGAATTGGTTTTTACGGAATGTGCAGAAAGATAGAAAGAAAGAATTCAAACTTGATGAAATACCTATAAATAAAGTGTTAAATGAAAACATATTAAACCAATATATAGATTATTTATATATTGATTGGTGGAAAGAAGGGATAAATGAGAAAACTAGAAGATTTTATAAAATTAAATTTGATTTACGTACAAATAGAATTATAATACCTATATATAATGAATCTGGTTTAATTGGTATTAAGGGTAGGTATATTTACAAAGACGAAAAAGAAGAGAAAAATAGTGATATACCAAAATACTTTCCCTTATATAATTTTTACAAATCTATAGAATTATTTAATCTAGATAAAGCAAAAGAATATATTTTACAAAAAAAACAAGTAATCATTGTAGAGTCTGAAAAAAGTTGTATTAAAGCATGGCGATGGGGAATTAAAAATTGTGTAGGACTAATGGGTGGTGATTTATCTCCAACACAAGTATATATACTAAAAAAATTAGGAATAGATATTGAATATATTTTTATGTATGATAAAGATAAATTTGATAATGATAAAAAAGAAAAAAATATGATGTTACAAATTAAACAGGTTAGAAATAGAGTAATAAAGATAATGAATGATAGAAATGATTTATTAAATATCAAAGAAAAACATTCTCCAACTGATTTAGGGAAAGATATATTTACGAAGTTATTGAATAATCACATAAAGTTAATATAAAATATAAACCTTGACAAAATTAGTAAAATATGATATAATGCAGGTATGTTTCTATAAAGGAGTGATAAATATCGCACATAAACAAAATAATATTATTAGTAGTTTAATTAATCTCTTAGTACTAGCATTTATTACTATTAACGCACTATTACTAGCAATATCAGTTACGGGATTAAATTATAAATTCTTTAAATATATTTTTCCTGGTATTAATTATTAAAGAAGGTGATTAGATAGCAAGCTGGCAACAAAAGGAACCCAAAGAAGAATTTTTTATATTTGATAATATAGAAGAAAAATTACGATGTATATACGGAATTGATAATCTAAATGAGTGGTTAAAACCTAGCAAAAAATCAGTACATAACCCATTTTTATTAGACAACATAAAAGAAGTTGCAAAAAAATTAATTAAAGCAATTGAAAATAAAAATAATATCTGTATCAGCTATGATATAGATGCCGATGGGATTTGCGCAGGAACAACTTTATATAGATATTTAAATCATTTTATGGACAATATTTCTTATATATATCATCAAAGAGAACAAGGACATGGTATTTCCGTCCAAGTTGTTCCAGAAGAAACAGATTTACTTTTAATATGTGATAGTAGTACTTCTGAAACAGAAGCATGTAAAAGTCTTAATGAGAAAGGAATAGATATATGCATACTAGATCACCATCCTAAAACACAAGATAATCCCTTTGCACTAATCGTTAATCCAAAATTTTGTACATATCCCAATAAGGATTTATCTGGAAGTGGAGTGGTCTATAAATTAATTCAAGTAATTGACGAATTAACTAGTAATGATTATGCAAATAATTATATAGATCTTTGCGGTTTTGGAATTTATGGAGATGTAATGTCTATGACAGAACCAGAGAATAGATATTACGTTTATCAGGCAATAAAAAACATTAAAAATCCTGGCATTAAAGCATTGTTAAAATTGAAATTAAGTTTTGGTGGAAAAGTAGATTCTCAAACTATAGGATTTACAATAGTCCCAACTATAAATGCTGCTGCTAGAATGGGATGCATAGAGAAAATAATTGATTTATTGCTAGAAGACAATTATGATAAATGTTTAATCTTAGCAAAAGAAGTAGTAAATTTAAATGAAGATAGAAAGAAAACTGAAGTAAAATTATATAAAAAAATTAAAGATAGAATAGATTTGTTACACAATATAATTTGTGTAAAAACAACAGAAAAAGATGAGATAAATAAAGGTTTCAATGGTTTAATCGCCACTAAAATTAGTGAAAAATATTCTAAACCTTCACTCGTCGTAAAATGTGAAGATGGGATCTGTAGTGGGAGTGGTAGAAGTGTAAATGGAGTAAACTTTAAATCTATACTACAAAATACAAAACTGTGTGATTGGGTCAATGGACATGAGGGAGCTTTCGGAGTACAATTTAAAGAAGAAAATTTAGAGAAAATATATGAAGCAGTAAAAGATAAAATAAAATTCGATAAAGATAAAATATACTATTATGATTTAGAATTAGAAGAAGACGAAATAGATTATGACTTAATAAAGAAAATAGAAGAATTTAATTTATTAAGCGGTAAAGACGCTGAAAGTACAAAATTTTTAATAAAAAATTGTAGTGCAATAGATAGAAAAGTTCAAGGCAAACTTGAAGATACAATCAAAATTATATCAGACAAAATAAATTTTGTTAAATTTAGGACAAATGAAGAATATGCAAAAGAATTAAATGAAGGTAAAAAATTTGATGTAATAGGAAGTTTAAAAATTAATAAATGGTTTAATAACACTAAAGGAATTAAGAGATGGCAAGAAGATTTGCAAGTATTTATTGAGGATTATAGAATTAGTGAATGAAGGTGACAACAAATAGAATTCAATGAAAACATCATAGACTTACTTAAAAAAAGATATTTTCTAAAAGATGAAAATGGTAATCTAATAGAAAATTCCTGGGAAGATATATGTAAAAGAGTATCAATAAATATTGCTAGTGCCGAAAAAACAGAAGAATTACAAAATACATATGAAAAAATATTTTATGATAAAATGGTTAATTTAGAGTTCATTCCTTCTTCACCTACACTTTTTAATGCAGGAACTACACTTCAACAATTATCTTCATGTTTTATTATTGATATTGAAGATAGTATGGAAGGTATAGCCGAAGCATGGAAAGAATGTTCTATAATCTTTAAAAGTGGAGGAGGAGCAGGATTTAATACAAGTAAAATTAGACCTAAAGGAACATTAGTAAGTACATCGAATGGAGAAGCATCAGGTGTTGTTTCTTTTATGACAATTTTTGATCAAATTGTTGAAATTATTAAACAAGGGGGCAAAAGAAAAGGAGCACTAAAAATAGATTTAAATGAAAACCATCCAGAAATATTCGAATTTATACATTGTAAAGATACTGATGGAATGCTAAAAAATATGAATATTTCTGTTTCAATTTCAGATAAATTTATGAATGCATTAATAAATGATGAAAATGTAAATTTAGAATTTAATGGAACCGTTTATAAAACAATAAAAGCAAAAGATTTATGGGATGAAATAATTAATTCATCATGGAAATCAGGAGAACCAGGAATTAGTTTTAGAGATATAATGAATGATGATAATAAAAATTCACATTTAGGTGAAATAAATAGTTCAAACCCTTGCCAAGAATTCGTTAATATACCATATTCTTCTTGTAATTTGGGTTCAATTAATTTAGAAAAAATTATAAAAGATAAGAAAATTGATTATAAATTACTTGAAGAAAATATACGAGTTGCAATAAGATTTTTAGACAATATGATAACTGTTAATAAATTGCCGTTAAAAAAGATTGATGAAATTACTAAATTAATTAGACCTGTTGGATTGGGAACAATTGGATATGCAAATTTACTATTTTTATTAGAAATACCTTACAATTCAAAACAAGCATATAAAGTTACTGATAAATTATATGAATTTATAAAAAATATTGCAATAGATGAAAGTAAAAAATTAGCTGAAGAAAAAGGTATATATCCTGCATGGGAAGGTTCCATATGGCAAAAAGAAGATATTAAAATAAGAAATTGTAATCATATTAGTATTGCTCCTAATGGAAGTATCGGTTTCATAGCAGATTCTACAGGTGGAATAGAATCTGAATACGCATTAGTTTATTATAGAACCACAAATGAAGGAACTAAATACTTTGTAGTAAATAAAATATTTAAAGAAAAACTAAAGGAAATAAATTTATATACAGATGAATTATTACAAAAAATAGTAGATAATAATGGTTCTATTCAAAATATTGAAGAAATACCTAGTAATATTCGTAAAGTATTTATTGTTTCTCATGATTTAACACCCAACGAACATTTAAAAACTTTATCAATAATAAATAAACATGTTGATCTTAGTATTTCAAAAACGATCAATTTATCAAATTCCGCAACAAAAGAAGAAATAAGTGAAATTTATATTGAAGCATGGAAAAATAATATTAAAGGTGTTACTGTTTATAGAGATGGTTCAAGAAAAAATCAGGTATTAAGTACTTCACAAAATAAAGATAATAAAATAAATAATTTACCTAGAGGTTATATATTACCTGCTTTAACTGAAACAAAAGGACATAGGATTAAATTGTCTACTGGTTGTGGTAATTTATGGTTAATGGTATTCACAGATGAAAATAATGATATTGTAGAAACATTCGTTAATACTGGCAGTAAAGGAGGATGTACAATTTCTACTCAGGCAATGAGTAGATTAATGAGTTTATCATTAAGAGGTGGTATTTCATTTGAGGACGTAGTAGATCAATTAGAAAGTGCTGGTAGTTGTCCTTCTTATCAATTTGCAAGAGGAAATGGAAGTAAAATAAGTTCTGGAAAATCATGTCCTAGTGCAATAGCAAAAGCACTTGAAAAATTGCAGAAAAAATTAAAGAAAGGAGAACAAATTAATACAATTGAAATAGAAGAAGAATTAAAATGTCCTGAATGTAATACAAAATTAAGATTTATTGAAGGATGTAATCAATGTCCCAATTGTGGTTTTAGCAAATGTAATTAAAATAAATACATAAATTAACGGAGGAAAATAATTAAATGGCATACTTTAAAGTAGATGAAAAAGTATTTTTGAAAGAACTTAAAACCAGTGGAATTATCAAAGTTATTAATCCAGAAGAAAAAGAAGCAATAGTATCTTATTTTACAGGTAAAGATCAAGAAGGTAAACCTATATTTGAAGAGAAGGCATTTAAATTTTGGAATATAAGTAAGTTTAAGAAACCACTTGAAATTAAGATAAAATATTTTGATGAATCACTACCTAAACTAGAAAAATTTGTTATTGGAGATTGGATTGATTTAAGAGCATCAGAAGATATTTCTCTTAAACAATTTGAATTTGGTAAATTAAATTTTGGAATTGCAACGGAACTTCCAAAAGGATACGAAGCACATATTGCCCCTAGAGGTTCTACGTTTAAAAATTTTGGCATTATCCAAACTAATAGTGTTGGGGTGGTGGACGAATCATTTTGTGGTAATAATGATCAATGGTTTGCTCCGATTCTGGCAATGCGTGATACAGAAATTAAAAAAGGTGATAGGATTTGTCAATTTAGAATTATAAGAAAAATGCCCAAAACAAAACTTATAGAAGTTACTGAGTTGAATAATGCTGATCGTGGAGGACATGGTTCAACGGGAATAAAATAAGGAGGTCAAATTATAAATATATCAGCAACAACCAAACCTAAAAGACTAACCAAACGTCAAGAGGTAAAACTCTGGAAACAAAATAAACTTAAATATCAAACTATTAAAAAACCACCTGAACCATCAATTAAAATCTATAAAAAATCAGAATCAGGTACAACTTTTACCAGAGGAAAAGTAGAAGAATCTAAAAAGAAATTATCTAAAAAGTTAGATATTATTCAAAAACGAAATGAGAAAAAAGAACGAGATACAGCATTATCTGTTAAAAAACAAGAAGATAAAGAAAATATAAAATTGAAAATAGATAATATTATTAAACTATTCTACAAAACGTTCAAGTAGGAGTGTTAATTTCTACACTCCTACAAAGGAGTGACTTAATTGAAAAAATTAAGAAAAAGATGGAAGTGTTTTATATTTAACAAGAAACCAGTATTGAGATTAGAATATTTCTATAAGTAATAAAACATTCAAATTAAGGAGGATACAATGGCAAAATTTTATATAGTTAATACAAGGGATGAAAGAAATAACAATACATATTATTATATTGCATTTAAAGATAAAGATGATGATGAAATATGTTGCACAGAAGCAGTTGCAGAAGAATTTAGTATTCCTGTAGATGAATATCTTAATATATGTAAAAAGAACGGTTCAATAGGAATTAAAAATTTAACTAACTATAATGACTTATTTTGTTCAGTAGAACAAGCTCAAAATGCTATACAAGAAATTCTAGAATTTAGTATTGAATTTAATAAAAATAATTGTTGTTGTAATTGCGAAGAAGACTATTCTGATATTACACCAACTTATCCGCAGGATTTTGTATCCGATGGAGAAGAGATTAGTAACGAACAAATAAACGAAATTATTGAAATGTGTATTTATAATCTAGAACAAGATGATGAAGCAGATGGTGTAGACATAACTGAAGGAAATACACTTATTTTAGTTAATAGAAGCCGTATGTGTGATGATCCTGAATGTGAAGGACACAATGATTATTATTATAAAGTAACAGTTTGTAAAGGTATTTATGAATATAGTGGTATTGATGATTATAATTTAGAAGACGAATAATTACATAGATTGTGCTAGGGACTAACCTCTCTAGCACAATCAACACACCATATATTGTGTTTATATATAAAAATAAAACTACATATAGTATAGGCAATGAAACAGTGGTTTCGTGAGAGGAGAAAATTAATGAATAAAATAATGATATTGAAAAGTGGTTCCCCTGCTTTACATAAATTGGGTGATATAGGTAGGGAAGTAGACGATTTAATTAGAGTACATTCAGAAACAGAAGAATATTATATTGGTAGTTTTGAAGAAGGTCTTGGATTTATTGATGTTAAGTTTAAAAAAGAAGACTGTAGACCGCTAACAGAAGAAGAGAGAAAAGATTTAAATGGTAAATGGTATGGTATTAATGGTATGCCTTTATATAGAATTTACGTTGATGAACAAGGTAATGTTGTAAAAGGAAAATATATCATGAAAAAAGGTACAATTACTAAAGTTACTGACCAAATAGGAGAAGATAAGTCATCTAATTTTATTGGATTAAATGTTGAATTTTATGAGGATATTACTATTGATCAAAGTTTGGTAATGTTTATTGGTGATAAATGTATTACAACTTCTAAAGTAGTTAATGTTGAAATTACTGAAAATACTTATGTGATATATACTAAAAATAGTATTTATTATATATCAATATAGGACACTTTTTTAAAGGAGAGAATAATGAAAAAAGTTAAAATAATTGCTAATAATCCATTAGATAGTAATTGTAGCAATATATCTAATTTTATAGGTTGTACATATAAAGTTGTAAATGAATTAAAAAATGGTAAATTAGAAATTGATTTTGGTTTTGACATATTAACTGTTTATCCTGGTGAATATGAAATAATTGAATAGGTGATAAAATGAATGAGATATTTGAAAAAGTAGGTATGATTACTTCATTTAACGATTTGCGATTTACTATTGATGAAATTGAAAAATATATTATTGAATTAAATGAAGAAAATGAGAATTTACAAAATGAATGTGAATTATTTTGTGAACTTGAAAAAGATAATGAAACATTAAGAAAAAATAATATTATATATTATAACAAAAATAAAGAATTAAAAAGTAAACTTCAAAACTATGTTAATATTTGTGAATATTTACTAAGTAATTATGAGTTATTAAAAAAAGATTTTGATAATTTATGTACTATTAATGATAATACAAAAGAGTTATTAAGATAGCAATAAATTATTCTTATAGAAAGGAAATTAAAATGAGAATATTTGAAAATGATGATATTAAAGAAGGTATACGATTTGGATTTATATTTGGTTTTATGTTTGGATTTTTATTAATGGCAATTTTAATACATTTCCATTTAGTTGGAAATATATAGAGAATAAATTTTAACTTTAATTACCATTAGGAGGATTATAATATTGCAATATATAAAAGTAATTTTACAAATACCAAAAAACCAAAGATATATACATTATATTAATAATGCTGACCAATTTTTAAATTTACCTATTGCTTCTAATAGAAAACCAGTTGGAGTTATAACTAAAATACTTAATAATAATGATGATTATATTGAAGTTGAAGGAACTTTGTATAATGCAGGAGTTAGTTATTCAAGACAAGAAAATCTGTATTCACCTTTTAGGTTTGAGATTAATGAAAACATGGATAGACAGAATTATTACAATATTTAAATTATTTGATATTGTTTGATTATCCTGTCCTAGTTTAATTAACCTGATTAAAGACTATCCAAGGAAGTGAAAATAAAATAGAATATATTGTACATTATGATTGTTTAGGTACAAAACTTAACTTTTATGGTAGTTTAAGGAGGATAAAATAAATGAAATTATTTGATGATTATAAAAATAAAATATCTCTTAATTCAAAAGAAAAAGGCATTACATATATGGTTGATTTATTATCTCAATTAGATAAGGATAATAAAATAAAAGATTTATTAGTTATTGCAAGAATAAATGATGAAGAATTAGGATCGTCTGGTTTGCCACATAATATTTACAATTTTACATCTATAGATACTAAAAATGAAGCAACTGTATTTATGCGTTTTGCTACGGATATTTTATTTGATAAAATGGAATATATTGCTGTTAAAGACTTTTTAAAAGAATACGAAGAACATTGTAGAGAAAATAATAAGATAAATGAATAACATAAATAAAAAGTTAATATTATAATCATAATAAGGAAGTGAATATAATATAGATGGCATTACAGAAAGCAATGGTGTCTAGTAAAAGTAACGAATGGTCTACCCCTTGGGATTTTTTTAATGAATTAAATAAAGAATTCGAATTTACATTAGATCCTTGTTGTACACATGAAAATGCAAAATGTAAAAAATATTATACTTTAAAAGAAGATGGCCTTAAACAAGATTGGAGTAATGAAGTTGTATTTATGAATCCTCCATATGGTGGTAATACAAGAATATGGATGGAAAAAGCATATAATGAAAGTTTAAAAGGGGCAATTATAGTTTGTTTAATAGTTTCTTCAACTGATAGATCATACTGGCATGATTTCATATTTCCTAAAGCAGCACAAATTAGATGGGTAAGGGGTAGAATTAAATTTGGAAATTCAAAATCAACTGCTCCTTTTGCAAGCGCAATAGTTATATTTGATCAAATAAATAATTATCCAGAAAAATACATATTTTATAATGAATCAGTTAGTCAGAGAATGAGAAAATTAATTAATACGTAGATAGCATAAAAGTAAAATTTTAAGGTAGGAAGTGGTGAAATCAATAAGCGAGAAATTTTAGAAGCATTAATTAACTTTTTAGGTACAAAAGTTAGCAAACTAATTGACATATCTCAAAAAGCAGAAACACAAGTAATCAAAAATTATTATAATGGTCAAACAAAAGCGTCTATTGAAGTTAGTGAATTAATTATAAATTATATCAGTTGTAAATGTCCTAAGAAACCAATTGAACAAAATGACTATATAAACTTAATTGAATCAATAAAGTATCTAAGAGAAGAATGTATTAAAGAGTCTATGAAAAATGAAGATGGATTATATGATGCATTTTTAAAAGGTAAAGAAGATTTATATAGTGAGATAAAAGAAATTCTAGAAGATTACTTATATATTTAAATAAAAATAGGAGTGATTATATAAATAAATTTAATTTTAATAATATTATAATAAAACAAATACCTAATTCAGAAGCAAAGAAAATTATTAAAAAATATCATTATACACACACTTGTTCTAAAGCTACAATATCACTAGCGTTTTATTATAATAATCAACTATGTACAGTAATAGTTTATGGTCAACCAACTGGTAAATATTTAGCATCTTCTATATGGGAAGGTGGTAATGAAAAAGAATGTACGGAATTGTTAAGATTATTTTCTTTTGATTGGTGTCCTAAAAATATTGAAAGTTATTGTATTGCACAAAGTATTAAATTCTTAAAAACAAATTATCCAAAAATAAAAATATTAGTATCTTACGCAGATGCTAGTGTGGGCCATGTAGGTTACATTTATCAAGCAAGTAATTGGTTATACATAGGAAATTCTAGTCCTGAACCAGAAATATTTATAGACAATATAAAAAGACACAGAAGAGATTTATATGATAAATATGGTACATCTAGTATTAAAAAATTAAAAGATATTTTAGGTGAAAAATTACAAATAGGAAAGAAAAATAAAAAATATAAATATATATACATATTAGGTAATTCTAAAAAAGAACATAAAGAATTAATAATTAAATTAAAAGTAAAAATAATAAATGATTATCCAAAAGGAGACTTAAATTATTATAACATCAATGCATCCTAATACTACATATAGTATTAAACAACAAATTAACATCTATATATAGTATATTATTGGCAATAAAAACACAATTTTATGATAGGGAGAATATATGTATAATTTAAATGAAGTTGTTGATTTCATAGAAAATAAATATAAATTTAAATTATTAGAATATCAAAAAGAAATGCTTGATTATATAATTAAAGGATATACTTTTAGTTGTCCTGTACGTTCTGGTAGAAAAATGATATTAAATGGTTTTGTAGACTATCTTAAAGAAATACATGGTAAACACATAGATGGTTTTAAAGCACAAAAACATTTTTCACTTGAGACAGTTATGAAAGAGAATAATTGGTATGAAGAAAGATTAAAAGAATTACAAAATAATAATATAAAATTTGAAACAGAATATCAGTGTGAATGGTTAGATAATAAATATTTAAAAGAAACAAATAAGGAGTGATAAATATACTGCAAAATATACTTAAAAAAGGACATCCTATATTTGGTAAACCTGCCGAATCTGTAAAACCAAGAGTAATACTTAGTAGTTATATAAAAAATATTATTGCTGAAATGAGTGCAACAATAGATAAACAACAAGTAACTTTTAAACATCAAATAGTAGGTCTAACAGCAAATCAAATTGGATATCCGGTAAGAATCATTTGTTTAAATACTGATTCAAAAATATTTATGATTAATCCTGCAATAGAAAAAGAAAAAGGAAAACAAATAAGTTTAGAGGGTTGCGGAAGTGTCGATGGCGTATTATGTGAAGTTGAAAGACCAAAATATATTGAAGTACATTTTTATGATGAAAATGGCGAAGATTGGTGTGGTGAGTTTACTGATTTAAATGCTTGGGTAGTAGAGCATGAAATTGATCATTTAGACGGAATATTTATTACTGATAAAGCAATAAGAATAATTAAATTAGAAGATTAATTGTGAACAATAAACAACAACTAATAGATGAGAATGTAAAATATATAAAAAATTTAGTTGACAATATTGTTGCTGGCAAACAAATGGTTATTAATGTTTCTGAATATTGTATGTATCAAAAAATTGTTACTGATTTATCTATGTTGATTTCTTTTCCCTTAGATTCTGATAATGTAGAACAAATAATTGGATATGAAAAATGTCTAAAAATTGTTGCTGATATTTTATCGCAGGTATTAGTTGGCGAGATTGATGTGTTTAATAAAAAAGAAAAATATTTACAATGAGAAGGTGGTAATATAAAAGATAAAGAACCATTATTTTCTATAACTAAAAAAGATTTTAAAGTAGATTACTATAAGGGTAGTGGTGCTGGAGGACAAAACAGAAACAAGAGAGAAACAGCAGTAAGAATTACTCATTTAGAATCTAATGCAGTTGGAGAATGTTGTGAACAAAGAAATCAATTGCAAAATAAAAGGGTTGCATTTGATAGGTTAATTAGTTCAGAAAAATTTCAGGTTTGGTTCAAAAAGAAATGTGGAATTGAAATGTTGAGTAAAGAAGAAAAAAGAAAAATTGAAGAAGAAGTAAATAGGTTAATGGACGAAAAATATTTGAAAATTGAATATTATACACCATAGAATATAGTTTTATAGAAGGAGAAATTAATATAAATAAACACGAATTGCTATATAGTTATGAAGATGTAATAATTAATCAAAAGAAAATTGATAAATACTTAATTGATAATTTTGCTAAAATTGGTATTCCCCTTTTTAATTCTGATGGAAGTTATAGACATTTATTTGAAGTAATAAATGATTTAGAAAGTGTTTGGGACAAAATACAATAATAAATGCAATCATTTATGCTAGGAGGTTCCTATGTGGTTGGTAGCAGAAGTAACCGAAATAAAAGATGAGAATAATCATAAACGTAAACCAGATATTTTATTTAGTACTGACTGTCATATTTTAAGGGTATTAGATGAAAACGGAGAAGAATTATTTAATACTTCTAAATTAAAACCAATAATAAAAGAGGAAGTTAATGATAAAAACTCGGATTTGCAATAGTTGTGATCCCCCTACTGAGTGGCCTTTGACTGAAGAATATTTTTATAAGAATAAAGAAGGTATTGATGGATTTATTGATAAGTGTAAAAAATGCCAAAAGAAATATAATTTACAAAGATATTATGATAAAAATAAAAACTTAAATAAAATATATGATGTTAATGGTAAGAGTAAAGTTCCTATTGTTAATGAAGTAAAAATAACTCAAAAAATGTTGAGACAATGGAAAAATGATTTAAAAACTAGATTGGTAATTCAATGCAAAAATTGTGGAGAATTACATGTATTTAATAAAAATTACGATTTTTATAATTGCGCTTGCAGAAGAAATTTGATTTATTTTTCTAGTGTCAATTTTGTCTGGTCAAAAATTATATTTAGAGATGAAAAAATGGAAGGTTATTCACTTTTAAAATATGATCCGTATAAATAATAAAAATGAGATTTGATGATAGGAGGAATTGTTATAGAAGGAAATTGTTCTTATTGTAATAAATATGGGAAAATATTAAAATATAATAATATTTATTATTGCGAAAAACATTTTACTCAATTAAAAAGACATGGAAAAATATTAGAAAAAACCAGATTAGACAAAAATAACTTAATAATGCATGATGATTATTTTGAAATTGTACTCAGAAATAATAAAAACGAAGATGTGGGACATACATTAGTATCAAATGATAAGTTTGAAATAGTTACTAAATATAAATGGAGATTATCTAAAGGATATATTATTACCACAAATAAAAACGGTAAAAATATATTTCTTCATAGATTAATTTTAAATTTATTAGATACTCCAAATATATTAGTAGATCATACCAATCATAATCCTTTAGATAATAGGAATGAAAATATAAGAAAATGTACATATAGTCAAAATAATATGAATTCACGAAAAGAAAAGGGAAATAAATCTAATATTACTGGAGTAGTTTGGGATAAAGCAAGAAATAAATGGAGAGTACAAATAAGAATTAATGGGATTATGACCAATCTAGGAAGATATAATGATTTTAAAGAAGCAGCAAAAGTAAGATTAGAAGCTGAAAGAAAATATTTTGGAGAATTTGCTCCTCAGAAGGATGTGATAATATGATAAAGATTGAAAAAATTAGTGTTTATAATTTTGAAAATAGCATAAGAGGTATGCGTAATGCCTTAAAATCATGGGACAGGTCAGACTCCTATAATTATTATGATCCTGACTTACATTTTAATACTTATATTATTGGTGAAAATGATATGAAACTTGCTTTAAAACTTATTAAAGCAGGATCAGAACATTCAAAGTTTTGCAGACAAATTTTTATTTCTATGGATATTACTGCTCCTGATTATTGGTGGAAAGAAATGGACACTTATAAAATTAATACAACCGCAAATAGCACTTCTACAATGCATAAAATTACTTCGAGATTACTTGATATGAATGATTTTAGCATTGATGAATGGGATGATAATGATTTTATGGTTTTAAATAATTTAAATCAATTAATAGAAGAATATCAAAATACTAAAGATAAAAATGTATGGAGAAGAATTATACAAAAGTTACCTATGAGCTATAATTATTTAAGAACTTGGACAGCAAATTATCAAAATCTTAGAAATATGTATTTTCAACGTAGAAATCATAAATTAGATTGTTGGCAAGATTTCTGTAAAGTAATTGAAGGATTGCCGTATAGTCAGCTAATAACTATTAGTTAGGGAGGATCTTAATGAAAGAAAAGAAAATTTATATCTGTGAAAAATGTGGAGAGGAATTTAATAGAACAATTGAATGTGAAAACCACGAAGTTGAATGTATGGATAAAAAATTACAGTATGATAATAATGTAAAAAATACAGTTGTAAAATTAAAACAAAAATACGGTAGTCTCATTATAAATGCTGAATATAATACTAAAGTAGATATGTCTTCTTGTGAAAATGATATATATTATATTTACAAATTTGAAATTAAATTAGAACTTTCAAATGGAAATACAGTATTAATTTATGATGGTATGGATAAAGATTTACGGTCGGGAAACTATTTAGAAGAAAATATTATAATCGAATCTGCTAAAAATGAAATTGAAAAATGTCTTCCTACAAGTTATGAAGGAATAATTAATTGGAAATATGAAGATGGTTGGAGAATTGATCGGATAGGTGATATGGAAATAAATGACATTGTTAATAGATTACGTGGTAGAAAAGTAAAAATTGAAGCAATATAATAGTAATGAAAGAAAAGTTTTATGGGAGGAAGATTTGATGAATAATTTTTGTAATAAAGATTATACAGATTACGAAAAACTTAAAATGTTATTTAATGAATTTGGTATTAATTATGATAGTTATATTGAAAACAATAAACATATAATAAGTTTACAAGCACCAGACAAAAAAGGTAAAATAAATGGCTATATTGGTTTTACAGCTATATTTAATTTTAATCAACATGATAAATTTTTAGATGTTGGCATATGGGAATAAAAGATACATTTTAAAGGAGTTGATATAATGGCAATAGGTGAATCACAAAATTGTAACACATGTAAATATAGATGGATGACTCAACTGAATTTTAATTCTTCCCATGCACCAATAGGAGCATATGAAGCAGATTGTCATTGTGAAATTTGTACACTAATTAAAACTTATAAAAATGCATTAGATTTCGAATCTAAAATCAAAGAAAACTTAAAACAACAAATCAAAGACTATATCTACAAACATAAACACCACGCAATGTATTATGATGATGAAGGTAGTTTAGGAGCGCAAAGTTTGTTGGATTATTTAGAATTGCTTTAGGAAGGTGGTATAATCCTCTTACAAGTCTATACTGCTCAAATAAAATATACTAACCTAAACAAAATTACAAATAATCCAGATTATTTAATTCTTGACCAAAACAAAATTTTTTCACCTGTCAGGGGTATCATACTAGGACGTAAAAACGGTAGATTGTCAGATAAACAATTTAAGCAAATGTATTATGATTTTCTTAAAGAGAGTTATGAAACTAATAAAGAAGAATTTAATTATTTATTGAATAAAGAGAAAATAATAATAGCAAGTAATTCTTATTATTACGAATACGCAGATAGAGTATTACTTGCTAAATTTCTTGAAAAACTTGGTGCTGAAATAAAAGGAGAGATTACTATTTGAATCAATATGTACCAATTAGTATGATGATAATATTTATAATTTGTATGTTTATTACATATAAATTAATGTTTAAATAAAAGGCAACAAAATTTTAGTTTTATGGTAGTAAAGGAAGTGAAATTAATATTAGATATAAATAAAATATATAATATGAATTGTTTAGAAGGAATGAAATTAATTGATGATAAATCAATTGATATGATATTGTGTGATCTCCCTTATGGCACTACTGCTTGTAGTTGGGATATTATAATACCATTTAAACCCTTATGGGAACAATATGAAAGAATTATAAAAGATAATGGAACAATATTATTATTTGGAAGTGAACCATTTTCGTCATTATTAAGAATTAGTAATTTAAAATTATATAAATATGATTGGATTTGGGAAAAGGGTAGAGCAAGTGGTTTTGTTCATGCAAAAAATAAACCATTAAAAGCACATGAAAATATATCAGTTTTTTCAAAAGGTACTACAGTACATAAAAATCAATCAAAAAATAGAATGATTTATAATCCTCAAATGGAAAAAGGAAAACCATATATAAAGAAAATAACTCAAATAAATACAGGAAAATTAAACCACGAACCATCTGAAGCAAATATAAATTTTGTTGGAACTATTAATAAGAACAATGGAACAAGATACCCAAGAAGTGTAATTAAATTTTCAATACATAATGTAGGAAATATACATCCAACACAAAAACCAATTAATTTATGTGAATATCTAATTAATACATATACTAACGAAAATAAATTAGTCTTAGACAATTGTATGGGAAGCGGAACAACGGCAATTGCATGTATTAACACAAATCGAAATTACATAGGTTTTGAGTTAGACACTATATATTGTGATTTAGCAAATAAAAGAATACTAGATGTAGTAGGTAGGGTATTATAAAAATTCCGTTTTATAGAAAGTGGTAAATTAAATGAAAGAAACAAAAATTAAAGAATTGACTGAAATAAAATGTTTATGTTGCGGATCAAGGGAATTATCTAAACATCATGAAACTAGTTACAGCTTAATAGTTTTCCAATGTTCTAAATGTAAATTATTTATACATGCCAATAAAATGTGTTGTTATTATAAAATTTACGCTATGCCAAGACATACAAATTATTGGGTAGATTGCGGTGATGCAAGTTCTGATTGTGTAGTGTGTGGTGGATTAGCAACAATTAAAAGAGGTAATATTGACAAATCAGAATGGGCAAACAGTTGTCGTATTTGTAATGCTAATATACATGTTGATAATTGCGGAGGTTTTTATGAAAAGTATTGTCCAGAGTGTAAAAAATATATGGAATAAAAAATTTGATTTATGACCAGGAAAGGATAATAAAATGAAACAAAAATATTATGAAAAACAAATTAGTGTAGGTTCTCCTGAACAATATTATTGGAATGGTATGAAAAAAGATGATAGACAACCAAAATGGAAAGAAGAACGTAAAAAGTATGGTTTTGATGAAAGAGAAACTTGGAGTTTAGAATTTACTTTTATTGCATGGATTTATCCAAGATTAAAGATGTATCGTGAAATTGACGTAGGACATCCAATGGATTTCACTAAAGAACAATGGAATGAAATTATTGATGAAATGATAGAAGGTTTTGAGTTATATTTGACAGCACAAAATATTTATGATGAAAAAGTAAATGAAAAAGTAGAGAAATCTTTTGATTTATTTAGAGAATATATAAAATGTATATGGTGGTAACGAAATTACGCTTTTGTAATAGGTGGTGAATAATATAAAACCAAATTATATTTTCTTTTATAAAAATGATATTGCACTTGACGACATTATAAAACATGCTCCATTCTTTTACGATGAACCAATTCAAATAAAAAGAGGTAAAAATGAAGCAAGATTTGAATATGAACATTTTGATTTAAGATGTTATAAAATAAAAAATTTAAATTTATCAATGAGAGGTATTAAAACTTGGCAAATTCTTATAGAAGATGAATTATATGATGAAATTAGTCATGAAATAATTTATACAGTATTAGCACCAATGATGGTTCCTTATGAACTATTAGGTGGGAGAATCATTAAAGTAAATAAATATACATCATAAAAACTGCATTTTATAACTATTTAAAATTAAGGAGGAATAAATAATGGGATTAACAACAGATAGAAATCATCCAGATTTAGGATATGGGGCAGACGATAAACCAGTAGAACAAAACAAAGTATATTTGGTTTTATCAGATGAAGAACTTTCTAAAGGTTATGTTAAACCATATCGTACTAGTTATAAACATTTGACATGTGGCACAATTACAACAATGAATGAAAAGATATCTGCTACTTATGCAAAAGATCCTTGGTTTTATGGATCAACTTATTGTGTCTATTGTAGTATGCATAGACCCCTTATTGAATTTACATGGGAACCAGATGGTGAATCAATGAATCCTAACGAATGGTCAGATGAAGAAATGGATAGAGTTATAGGGTTAAAGAAATAGAAAAAGAAAGAATAAAATATGCGTTTGATGTTAAGTGAGGAGATGTTTATGAGAGATATATTAAAAACTAAAGAAGAAAAAATTCAGTTTATTATTGGGCACTTACAAAGAATGAAAGGGTTAGAATTTATTGATCACGATGAAATTAGTGCTTGTAATTTAGCAATAAGAAGATTAAAAAGAACTTTGCCTAAAGAGAAAATATTATCATAAAAAATGTGTGCTTTATAACCATAAAAGGAGAATAATATGTTTAAAAAATTACTAGAAATATTAGAATTACAAATAAAAGAACTAGAGATGAAAATGGAAATTTTAAATGAAATAGATATTGAAAAACAATGGCATTTAGAAACAGGTAAAAAATTTAATAATTTAATGAGTAATTATGCAATATCAGAAGAAGAGTTACTTTCTATTTCTGAAACAGTATGTAAATTTGTAACTATTACTAGGAAAACCAATATAGATAAATATTTATTTGAAGATGATAAATTAGAAAAACCAAGATTAATAAGGTAACTAAATTTGGTTTTTATTACCATAGAAAGGAAAAAATAAATATAAAATGAAAGCAAAAATTATAAAAGTATCTAAACCTACATTTTGGTATGTAAATAAAATAGGAAAAATATTTGAAGTATGTGATGATGACCACTTATTTTATAAAGTATTAAACATTCCAAACACCTACATTTTAAGAGAAGATTGTATAATAATTGAAAATAAAGTAGAAATGTATGATTTTAAATGGAAACAATTACATAATAAAACTTTAAAAATATATGTTGGGGAAGACTTAACTAATGGTACTGATTATACTTGTATAACTACTATAGGTGTTGATGTTGATACTGGAGATATGTATTTTTTAAACAACGAAATAATTAAATAGTAGGAGGATAAAATGGATTATTCAAACGACAGATTTATATTTACATTTAGTAATAATTGGAAATATAAACAATTTTCTTTAGGTTTTACTTTTGCTAGTGAAGAACGTTTTACTTGTTCTGATGAAACTGTTGGAATAACTAAGAAAAGAGAATATTATATCGGTTTATATTTAGGATTTTGGCAACTATTTGTTGGAGTAGTAATATGATTAAAATAGTTGAATTCCATCACCCAATTGACAATCCACACGAATATCAATGTAGAATAATTAAATATGAAAGTTTTGAAAAATACGCTAACGATTTAGAAAATGGAGAAGCGCAATATTTAGGACAATATTCTTTACCTAGAATTTTAAATATTGAATGGGATTTTAATATATTTGATAATTATGTAATAGTTAAATATATTCATCCTATTAATCATTTAAAAATTATACATAAAGCATGGATAGTAAATATAGATTTGTAGTAATAAAATCTAATTTCTATACCACTATAGAAATATAAAATAAAGGAGATAATTAATGACTTGTATTGCAGGACTTGTAGATAATGGAATAGTTTACATAGGTGGAGATAGTGCAGGAGTAGGAGGAACATCACTTTCTGTACGTGCAGATAAAAAAGTATTTCAAAATGGTGAATTTATTTTTGGATTTACCACTTCTTTTAGAATGGGACAATTATTAAGATATTCATTTAATCCTCCTAAGAATTATGAAAATATTGACATTAATAAATTTATGGTTACTAAATTTATCGAATCAGTTAGAAAATGTTTAAAGGATGGTGGATATGCTTATAAAAACAACGAAGTCGAAGAAGGTGGAACCTTTTTAGTTGGTTACAAAGGAAAATTATTTAGAATTGATTCTGATTATCAAGTAGGAGAAGCATTAATAGAATTTGATGCTGTTGGATGTGGAGAAGACATTGCCCTTGGTTCATTATATAGTACTCAAGGACTAGAACCTAAAGAAAGAATATTAAAAGCACTTGAAGCAGCAGAAAGGTTTAGTGCTGGAGTAAGAAGACCATTTAATGTGGTTGAATTGAAATAAGACATACTATATATAGTATAATTAGATTTATATAATACTATATATAGATATAAAATGGTAATAAACTCAGAACTTCATTGCACTATAAAAAGGAGTTGATATTTAATAAAAAATAAATACGAAATAATAGGAGATATAACTATAATATTTTTAAAAAGAAAAACTGGAGAAATATTAAAATGTTATATTGATACTGAAGATTTAGAAAGAGTTAAAAAACTAAATGTTTCTTGGTATTCAGTTTGGGATAAAGTTTTAGAAAGTTATTATGCAAGATGCACTCTTTATATTGAAACAACAGATGGTAAACCAAAATATAAAATGGTTTATTTACATAGATTAATTATGGAAGCAAAAGAAAATGATTATGTAGATCATAGAGATCATAAAACTCTAGATAATAGAAAAAATAATTTAAGAAAAACTACAAGTGAGATAAATACTAAAAATAGAAAAGGTGCAAATAGAAATACAACTACAGGACATAGAAATGTTTGTTATGTATCAGCAAAAGATGTTTATAGAGTACAATTACAAGTAAATAAAAAACGTAAACATTTTGGTGATTTTGATAATTTAGAAAATGCTGTATTTTGTGCAGAGTATAATAGAAGTAAATTAAAATCATACGGAGGAAGTTCTAATTGAAAATATACGTTACTTATCCTTATACAGCAAAAACACCAGAACAAGAAAAAGAAAATGTAATTAAATCAATAGATATTGCTATTAAAATATGGCAAAAAGGTCATACACCATTTATACCTTTATTATTACACTATTTTAATAAAAGAGTAAAAGAATTAAATTTATCTATTTCATATGATGAATATATGAAATGGGATTTAGAATGGTTGAATGAATGTGATGCGTTATTATATACAATAAAATCAAAAGGTACTGATATTGAACTAAATGAGGCAATAGAAAAAAGGAAGATTGTTTATTGGTCGGTTGATGAGATAGAAGATAGAGGTGTTTAATTATAGATATAAATATAAATCTAGAAAATTTATGTGAAGAATATTTAAAAGAAAATATGAGTACAAGAAAATTATCTATATTATTTAAATACAACAGGAAAATAATTCAAAGATTATTAAGAAATAGTAATAATAATGATGTACTAAATAAATTAGATAAATATATAAAAAATGTTGATATAAATGAATTATGCATAGATTATTTAAATAAAAATATTTCTATGAAATACTTAATGGAAAAATATGATTGTGCTTCGTCTACTATATACAAAAAATTAAGACAAAGTAATAATAAAGATGTTCTAGAAAAATTAAAAAGAAAGAAAAGTAACATAATATATGTAGAAAACAATTTAATATATGTATTATATAAAAATAATAAACATATATTTGATTTCTCAGAGAAATTATTAGAAAAACTAAAAAGATTTTATTGGACAGAAGGTACAAATGGTCATTTGCACACTTCTTATTATGATAATAATGGTAAGCAAAAAATATTTAAATCATATTGGCTTGTTATTAATAAACCAAGTAAGGGTTTTGTTGTTGATCATATTAATAAAAATGAAAAAGACAACAGAAAAGAAAATTTAAGATATGCTACAAAACAAACTAATAATATTAATAGAAATAAAAACAAAAATAATAAAAGTGGTTATAAAGGAGTGTACTTTGCAAAAAATATAGGTTTATATATTGCAAAAATACAAAAAGGAAAAGAAATAATATATTTGGGTTGTTATAATAATCCAAAGGACGCATATATTGCTAGAGCAAGAAAGGAATTAGAAATATATGGAGAATATGCAAGAATACAAGATGGTTTTGAATGGATTATAGAAGAATGGAAGAATATAAAAGAAGGTGAAAATAATTAATAATTATGTTATTTATCATCTTCATGACGATCATTCAATATTAGATTCAGCAACAAAATATTGGATGTATATAGATAGAGTTAAAGAATTAGAGATGAAAGCAATTGCATTTTCGTCACATGGTAACTGCTATAATTGGATATCTAAAAAACAAAGATGTGATAAAGAAGGAATTAAATATATCCATGCATGTGAAGTATATATCACAGAATCTTTAGAAGAGAAGATTCGTGATAATTACCATACAGTTCTTATAAGTAAAAATTGGGAAGGAGTTAAAGAGCTTAATAAATTAATATCAAAAGCAAGTAATAAAGGTGATAATCATTTTTACTATGATCCTAGAATTAGTATTGATGAATTAATTAATACTAGTGACAATCTTTTAGTTACAACTGCATGTTTAGCAAGCCCTTTATATAAAGGTAAAGATAAATCAATATATGATAAATATTTAAATTTCCTAATTGAAAATAAACATAGAGTATTCCTTGAGGTTCAGTACCATTCCTTTGATCAGCAGAAAGAGCACAATTTAAACTTATATGAATTACATAAAAAATACAATTTAAATTTAATCGCTGGTACTGACACACATAATCTCAATTCAGAATTAGCGGATGCAAGAAGAATATTGCAATTAAGTAAAAATATAAAATATGCAGAAGAAGAAACTTTTGATTTAAATTTAAAGACATACGATGAATTAGTAAATGCATTTAAAAAACAAGATGCCTTACCAGAAGAAATTTATCTTCAAGCAATTGAAAATACTAATCAATTATTAGATTTAGTGGAAGATTTTGAACTTGATACAACAAACAAATATCCTAGACTATATGAAAATGCAGAAGAAATATTTAAAAAGAAAATTAATGAAGGTGTTATAAAAAGAAAAATAAACAATTATGATATCGAAGAAAGAAAGAAATACTTTAATAGAATTAAAGAAGAACTTGAAGTATATAAAATATGTGATGCCATAGATTATATTTTACTACAAGAAAATATTACTTCTTGGGCAAGAGAAAATGGTATTGATCCAGGCCCAGGTAGAGGATCGGTTACAGGTAGTGAAAACGCTTATATTTTAGGTGTAACTGATATGGATTCGATTAAACATAATTTAAACTTTACTCGATTTTTAAATCCTGATCGTATATCTTTATCGGACATAGATATAGACTACCCACCTTCACGGAGAAACGAAGTAATAGATTATGTAGCAAACATACCAGGAATATATTTTTCTGAAATTGTAACTTTTAATACCATTAATTATAGGGGTGCTATAAGAGATACGGGGAGAGCATTAAATATACCTTTATCTGAAGTTGATGAAATAGCAAAAAACTATGAGGGGAATGAAGATTATTACAGAAAGCAATATCCAGAATTATTTAAATATGTAGACTTACTTAAAGGAGTTAATGTTAGTATTGGTTCTCATCCTTCAGGATTTATTGTAAGTCCAATAAACATCGAAGAAAATATTGGAACATTTACAACTTCTACTTGTAGATACCCTGTTTCATGTTGTGATATGAAAGCTGTAGATTCAATAAATTTTGTAAAATTAGATATTCTTGGACTTGACAATATTGAAATAATTAATGAAACATGTAAACTAGCAAATATTGAACGAGTTACACCTGATAATGTTGATATTCATAATGATAAAGTATGGAATAGTATTAAAGAAAATGGATTATCAATATTTCAAATGGAAAGTAAATTTGCTCATGATTCACTATTAAAAGCATTAGAATCATATAATAAAATAAAAGAAACAAATAAAAATATTACTCGTATTGACTTGATGAGTATGGTAAATGGAGCAATACGTCCTTCTGGAGAATCTTTTAGAGATGCTTTAATTAGTGGTGAATTTAACAATAATGGTCATCCCGCATTAAATAATTTACTTTCAAATACACAAGGTTTTCTAGTATATCAAGAATCTATCATTCAATTTTTAGTTGAATTTTGTGGATTCACAGCAGCTCAAGCCGATTCTGTAAGGCGTAAAATAGGAAAAAAATTAGGTACTGATGATGTTATTCCAGAAATTAAAGAACGATTTATTAAAACAATGCAGGATAAATATAATTTATCAAACAAAGAATTAGAAACAATTGTTGAACCATTTTTACAAATTATATCAGATGCTAGTTCATATGGGTTTTCACTAAATCATAGTCAACCATATTCATATATTGGTTATATTTGTGGATATTTACGTTATTATTATCCCCTTGAGTTTCTTACAATAGTATTAAATATTAATAAAGATAATATTGAAAAAACAAGTGAAATAATTAAATATGCAAACTCTAAAAGCATTACCATTCAACCAATTAAATTTCGCAAATCCCAAGCAAAATATTCAATGGATAAAGAAACAAATAGTATTTTTAAAGGTATCGAATCTATTAAATTTTGTAATTCTCAGATTGCCAAAGAACTCTACCAATTAAAAGATAATCAGTACAGTTCATTTATTAATCTTTTAATTGACATCGAAAATACTTCTTGTAACTCTCGACAATTAGAAATTCTTATTACTCTTAACTTTTTTGATGAATTTAGTAATAACCAAAAACTATTAAACATTTATAATTTATTTAAAAAATTATACGGCAAAAAACAAATCAAAAAAGAAAAAGTATTAGAACTAGGTATTGAAGAATCGACCGTTAAACAATATTCAAGAGAAACAGCAAAATCATATTTAGACGTTGATATAATTGCCATACTTAAAGATTATGAAAATAAAATACCGAACGAATCAATTAATATTATTGATCAAATATCTTTTGAAAAAGAAAATCTCGGATATTCTCAAACTACAATACCACAAATAAATAATAATATTTTCATCGTTGTAAATACAAATTTAAAATACACTCCTGTAGTAACTATATATTGTCTTCAAAATGGAGCAGAAGAAAAATATAAAATACCAAAAAAATATTTTAATCAAAAAGAAAAAATATTAGACATTGGTTCTATTATTGCAGTTTCCAAAAAAGAAAAGCGTCCAAGATATAGAAAGACTGAAAATGGATTTGAGAAAATATCTGGAGAGTTTGAAGGTTATATCACGGACTATTATATTGCTTCAACAGACAAACTCAACAATTACATCAAAACTCTAACCCCATAAAAAAATAAGCAGGATTTTCTCCCGCAAGAATAATATGTAATCGCATTTATGTTTATACAAAAAAATTGGCAGACATAGAGGGTGTCTGCGCTTTTGCGGAAATGTGAAGTGTTATGTTAATTTAATTATTACCATAAATTAAATATAATATACTTTAAATTAATTGTCAATATATTTATGAAAATAAATTAAAAAAATTTAGGAGTGATTTATTGCGTTCTATATGTTTTGATCAATCAACATCAATTATTGGATGGTCAGTATTTGACAATAAAAATCTAATAGACTATGGTCTTCAAGATTTTAAAAAAATAAAAAATACAGATCAAAGAATATCAGAAATTAAAAAATGGATGAATAATATCATAAAGGAAAAACAAGCAGAAGTATTTGCAATAGAAGACATTCAATATCAGGGCATGATTAATGCTTATAGATCATTAGCAGAATTAATAGGAGTAATCAAATCTCACTTTTATGATAACAATTATGCCTACATAATAGTTAAAAATGGAGAATGGAAAAAACATTGTAATATCAAAGGTAGAAAAAGAGATGAGCAAAAGGCAAATGCTCAAAAGTTTATTAAAAACAAATATAATATAGAAGTCAGTCAAGATGTGGCAGATGCCATTTGTATTGGTGAATATTTAGTAAATAAAATACTTAAATTTCCAGACGTAGGACAAACCAACTGATGAATATAATATTTTGAGGTGATTTAATGAATAATTTAAATAAATATAAATTAAGCCTTATTTTCCTAAAAAATTTACTTAATGATAAATTAATTACACAACAAGAATTTGACCTATCAAACAATGATTTAAAAACAATATATAACGTTAGTTAGTTTCAATAGGAAGAAGTTGCTTATAAAACTTCTTCCTAATTTTTGTTTATAATTTGATTCATATTGACTATAACTTTATAAAAAAGTATAATTATTTAAAAATTTAGGAAGTGAAAACATGGAGCTATTAAATTTTCCTAATTATAAATTCAACGATACTATACGAGTTGCAGCATATTGTAGAGTATCGTCTGATAGTGAAGATCAAATTAATTCCTTTAATAATCAAAAACAATATTATAATGAATTATTTTTAAAATATAAAAATGTTACATTTATAGATTTGTTTGCGGACGAGGGCATTTCAGGTACGAGCACATTAAAAAGACTTGATTTTAATCGTATGATAAAAGATGCCGAAGACAATAAGTTTGATTTAATATATACAAAAGAAGTATCAAGATTTGCTAGAAATACAATTGATACTTTAAAATATACAAGAAAATTAAAAGAGTTTGGAGTAGGCGTATATTTTGAAACTGATAATATTTTTACCTTAGATAATGATGGCGAATTAAGACTTACAATAATGGCAACATTGGCGCAGGAAGAAAGCAGAAAAATAAGTATGCGTACTAAATGGGGTTTAAAACAAGCAATGAAAAAAGGAATTGTTTTTGGTAATGATAAAATATTAGGATTAAATATTGTAGATAAAAAAATTACAATAAATGAACAAGAAGCAATTTATATAAAAAATATTTTTCAATGGGTCAAAGAAGGAAAAAGTATTATGGGAATTATAAAACAGTTAAAAATAGATGGATTAAAATGTGGAAAATTAGGAGGAAAACTTACTCATACTAGTCTTAAACAAATGTTAAGAAACGAAAAATATTGTGGAGATTTAATTCAACATAAAAATATTACTGAAGATTATTTAACACATAAAAAGACAAAAAATGAAAATAAAGATTCATTTGTAATAATAAGAAATAATCATCCAGTAATAATTGATCGTAAAACTTGGAATGAAGTACAATTAATATTAGACGCAAAAGAAGAAAAATTTAAAAACGGGATAGGTTATTCTAAATATGTTTGGGGTGGAAAAATAATTTGTAATTGTTGCGGAGGCATATATAGAAGGACTTCCTATAAGAATCCAAATGGTAAAAGACATTATATTTGGAAATGTCGTACATCTTCTGAAGAAGGTAAAACAGTTTGTTCAAATACAAGATATATAAGAGAAGACATTCTAGAAAAAATATTAATGGATATATTTAAAAATATCATTTCTAATGATGATAAAAATGAAGTACTACAAAACCTAATTAATATATTAGAAAAAAACATTCAAAACTCTAATGTATCTCAAGAAATAGAAACTGTAAAAAAACAATTAAATCAAATACTTATTAAAAAAAGCAAACTATTAGATTTATATATGGATGACAATTCTACTTTAACTAAAGAAAATTATAATATTAAAAATGAAGAATATATTAATATTGAAAATGAATTAAAAAACACCCTTAATGAACTAGAAAATATGAACCAATTAGTAGAAAACAAAAAAAACAAATTAGAAAAATTTTACTTTATTATAAAAAAGAAAATAGAGTTTACTGATTTTAATAAAGATTTAATTGAAGAGTTTTTAGAAAAAATTGTTGTTAATGAGAACAAATTATTAAAAATATTTTTAATTAATGATAAATATGAAGTAGATTTATCAAATAAATATGATGAAAAAATAATCCTAAACCACCATGAAAGGCAGGTTTCATTGCCTAATAGGATTAATTTATATAATATAATGTCATATAATGGTAATAATTATGACATTGAAATATATCTATATGCATAGACAATAGAAATATTTTATATTTGATTATAATAAAGCAAGAATAAATTTTATTATAATCAAATATAAAATTTACCTACTTGTTAAAAATAGGTTATTTTTTGTAATTTTTTAATTATTTTATAAATAATTATTGATTATTTAGTTTAAAAAGAATAAAATATAGAAAGAATATTAAAATGAAAATAAAACGGAGGTGTTCTTTATGGAAGATAAGTTAGAAGGACAAGAGAATCAAGAAGGACAAGGATTGTTTGAGAAATATACGGAAGAGAAAAAGGAAAGGGGTAGACCAAAGATTTTGAAGGATGAACCAAAGTTTATTGAAGGTGAAGGATGGGAACTGCACGATATAACTCCTTTATACCGTAATGGAGAATTAGTTAAATATTTTTGTTCTGTTCCGATTAATACTCTAGCAGAAATGAGGTTATCAAATAATATTGTTTATAATGAAAAAGTACAACGTGGAACTAAATTAGATAATAAGGGTAACATTGTCGAAATATTCCAAAGAAAAAAAGTCAAAGAAATTTATAAAGCATTAGCAGAAGATCGTCTTCATGGTAGTGTAATTACACTTAATGCTAATAAAGATACGGGAATACAACTAAATTATGATAAAGAAACTGGTGTATTATCAGGAAATAAACCACTTGATCTCTTGGATGGCAATCATAGAATTAAGGCGATGGTAAAATTTTACAGTGATTATCATAAAGGAAGTAAAAATACTGGAAGTATTAATCCTGAAATGTGGGAAATCCCACTTGTTATTGAGAATTTAAGCGAGGCAGATAGCTGTGCACTCTTCAGTGAGTATAGCTTAACTCCTCTAAAAGTTTCCAGAACTAGAGGATTATTCCTAAATGTGTATAATGCTGGAAATATGATTGTAAGACACCTAATGAAAAATGAATTAAGAGGTAGAATTGACTGTATTAATGTAGGATTAAGAAATGAGTATGTTGCTACTTTTGGAACACTTACTAATGCTATTAATGCATATCTTCAACCTGCAACACCACAAGAAGCAGAAAATTACAAGAATTATATAAGTGATTTCTTTAAAATTCTTATAAATACTTTCCCTAGAGCATTTGGAGAAGTATCAAAAGAAGAAAGAAAAGAAGTTAGAAGTAAGTACTTTGTTATCGAACCAATATTTATGAATGCTTATATATTTTTACTGAAGAATCTTATTGGCAAAGATGATTGGGAGGGTAAAATCAGCAAACTAAAAGATATAATACAAATTGATGGGTGGTCTGGAGAATTACTATCCAGAGAAAACCCATATTTTGTCAACAACATTACTAGAGGACAAGGAAAAATGGTTTCGACACGTAGTACTAGTAAACTTGTGGCTGATTCTATAGTGAATTATATCTTGCATGGAGTTTTGACCGATAAACTTGAAGGATAGTAAAAAGGGGAGTACCACTTAGGTACTCCCTTAAATTATATTATATTTTTAAATTCTCCTTTAAACCATCTTTCTTTAAATTCATAAAATTGTTCTGGTGTAGTATTACCGTCTTTTTTATAAATTGCATGAAATAAATTATGTACTCTATCACAAAGACATACACCAAGAGGATATTTATAATGAATTTCTAAACATTTATTTTCTAATAATTTTAATTCTTCGTCAGTATATTCGTTTATAGTTTTATAAGTTAAAAAATCAAGCTCTAAAATTGTTTCTTTAACTATTTCAGCAAAAGAATGTAAATGATGAATTACATTAAATTTTTCACCAGTTATAATACATTTATAATTACAATATTTCATACTATCTTTCTTCCATTGTTTAATTTTATTTCTTAAATACTCTAATAAAGGAGTAATACCACCTTTCCAATGTCGAGACTTATCTCCAGAATAATATTCAACCATACAATAATGACATCCAAATCCATATAATTCTAAGCTTTTTAATGAAACCTTTTGAACACCTTTATCTTTATGTTTTTCACATATAAATTCATTTGATAAAGAACTTTTAGCATAATTATCTTTATTTACAAGAATTAATCCATGTGCTTTATAACGTTCATCTACATAATCAGAATTAAATTTTAATCTTTTGGAAATTGCTTCACTATTACATTTTTTACAAGGATTATCTTGTTTATGTAAATTCCATAATAAAATATCTTGAACACCATATTCAGGATGTAAATCACAAATAAAGTTATATTGCAATTTTTGTGTCATTATATTTTTATATTCATATTCATCTAAAAGTAAAGAACAATTTTTATTTTTAAACATTTTTACTAATTCTTCATACGGTGTCTTTTTTATATCTGACATTTTCTTTTTATATTGTTCTGTATACATTGAATATTCAACACCATATTTATTTAAACAACTTTCTCTATTTTTCTTTGGTTGACAATCCCAACAACAATCTTTTTTAATAGTATTTTTTTCTTTTAAATTTCTATAATTATTATATTTTTTAACAATTATCGTTTCTTTTCCCTCTTCTAAACAATAATCACATAAGATTTCAATTTCAGCAGTACATCCTTTTGTTACTTCTTCTATTTTTACTTCAAACTCATCATCTTTTTTAGTAAATTTATATCCTTTGGATTCATAATGTTTTCTATTTTTCCCACACCATTTAACCATTACAGTTTTACTTTTTAACATCCATCAACCATCTCCTCACAGCAAATTTACCCCACAGAAAAATAAATAAAAAAGAGAGTGCTCTGTGAGGACAACACTCTCTTTTCTCTAAGCACGACTGATCGGGTCGTACAATTTTATATTAATTTAATATTTAACCTTCTGTATTACTATCTGTATTATCTGTAGTAGTTATATTTTTCTTCTGCAACGCATCATAAGATTCCATACTTACACCAGCTAAAATCAATCCATTAATACTTGCTAAAAATATATCTAAATTACTAGCTATTTGACCATTAAAATTTAACACAGAGAACAAAATGCTCTCACTCAATAATACAACCCATAACTTTGTAGGAAAACTATCTACTTCATATTTAAAATAACTACAAATTTTCTTGAATAATAAATCTAATGCACCTTTGGAAAACTGAGTTATAACCATAATTGCTGCAACCATTCCTGCTATACTACTTAAGGTTTCTAAAGTAAAAAATTGACCATCCATATTATAACCTCCTTATTTAACTACTTTATTTTGCCATCCTTGATAGCATTACCCAAAATAACCACTGAGGAGTAGCAAGAGAAACATTACTAATATGTGATTCAGGATTTTGAATAAGTGGTTTTCCATTAATGTCTAAAATTTGAGTTAATTTATTAATTGCTTCTGCACCTTTTTGTCCCATCCAATCTTCATAAACGGGCATTGACATATCATCACCACCGATTAATAAAATTTCTGTTCTTACATCATTAACAAAATCATCCCAAGTTTTACCATGTTGTTGAAAATAACCTATAGGATCGGTATGATCTGTTTCATGCCAAGTTTCACTAACCCAAGCATGAGTATTTAGTTGATTAATATTTGTAGGATCAAAACTATATCTAATACAAATATCTACTGTTAACCATATTGTTCTATTCCATGTTTCTTGAAATTTTGTTTCATCGGAAAAATTACACATCTCAATCGACAAGAAACGAATATTAGCAGATTTACAACCATGCCATGCAGTTAAATTTTCAGGTAATATTTGAGTAATAGAATCATAATCTACAAAATAATGTGCTGAAGCACCACGATCTGCATTATGAAAATATGTATTTTCGTTAGTATCACTCGCATCAGGAGTTGCAGTTTCATGAATTGTTAAACCAATAGGACTTAAAGTAGTTCCTGAATGATTTAATCCATCTGGTAAAAAATCTTGAATTATACTATATCCTTGAATCTAAATCACCTACTTGTTGGTTGGTATTATTTGTAGTTGTATTTATATTATTTTGATTTGTCCCTATAGTTGAAACCCCACCATATCCACTATTTCGACTATAATAACTACTAAAACCATAAGCAATAGAACCTACTCCATTAATACCTGCTACATAAAAGGCAATCCCTTTTATTAAATCTACATAAACAGCATCTATTGGTTGATTTGTAGCATAACGATATGTTATATATGCAAAACCAATTATAAAACAAATCATTAACCCACTAATTTTCATTTCATCTGCTGATAAAAAATTTCTCAATCCATTCACATTTTCACCAACTTAATAGTAAACTATAAAAGCACTTTTGTATCCAGCACTCTTTATCTTATCTCTTAATATTTGTGCATCTATTTTATTTTCACATTTACCAACTTGAACTTTATGATATGAATTAATATAATATATATAAGCATTAAAACCCTTATTAATTAACACAGTCTTAGTATTTATAGCATTTTTTTCAATTTTATAATTACCTACTTGTACCCTATAATATTTAGACGAAGGAGGTAGTGGAATAGGGTTTTTAAAATCTAATTCTATTGCATATGCTTCAAATACATATGGCATATTAAAATCTTTTTCATGTCCTTCAAAAAATTTCTGCGACATAAAATAATGTCCTTTAAGTCCCCAATCATCTCCCCATGAATTACGAACTTTAACAAAACTAGTTAAGGTTATTCCATCTTTATATGTATAACTTAAATTTTTATTATAAGCTAATCCGAGAGTTGCATGTCCCCCATCAACAGTGCCTTCTGGCATACATAAAAATCCACCATCTTCAGGATGATAAAAACTAGTAGTTACAATTTGAGCAAAAAGAACTGGTTGATAATGAGATATAGCATGACAAACTTCGTCCCAAGTTTTAACTAAAGAATATCCTTTAATTTTATAACCTAATGCTTCTTCCAATGCCTTTTGTGGTACTTTTGGTAATGGTTTTGACATCATAGAAAAAGGCATTGTTTTTTCTAAACATATTCCTTCTTTTCTTGCAATTTCTAATAATACTTTTGGGTACGTTCCATCTTCATTAAATTCTCCGTCTTCTTCTTTGGCCCTACAATATCCCTCGCAAACACTAGCAACATCAGGAGCATTATTTATTTTATTTTGTGCAGATAAAGCACCACAAACTGCTTCACTTACGCAACAAGGCCAAACATCTTGATCAAAAATTGGTGGAAACAAATGCTCTATACTAAATTCGTCTGGTATATTCTGTAAATGCTCATCTGCTAAAGAAAATTTAATCGGATATTTATGAAGTTTCTTATCATATGGCGAAGGTTTACATTTCCAACTTTTAAACATTAAATTCCTCCCTTATTTTGCAACTCCCCATGCAGCAGTTCCTAAAATTCCAATTAATCCTATTACTGCAATCACAATCTCCCTTTTATTCCACCCTTTATTTAAATTAACTTCCATTTGATTATCATTCTTATCTTTTTTTGTTAAATAATTTAAAAAACTATTACTCATTTGCAATATTGAATCAGTATTTTTGGTCATAATATCTTTAATATTATTAAAATTTTCTAAAGATGATTCACTATTTTTCATTAATACTGACTCAATATTTGATTGTGATTTTTCTATACTATCTAAACGTTGATTTGTAACAGCAAAATTCTTTTCTAATTCATTAATTTTATCTGTATTTTTTTCAACTTTGATTTCTATTTTTTCAATCTTACATTCTAATTCTTCATTATCCAAAGGGGACAACAGCATCATTCCTTCCAATTGAAATTAATCACCCTTTCATGGTATAATAATTTCAACTCCTTTCAATGCACATTATTGATAGGGGAGAGGAGGGGAGTGGTTGGGTGAAACTGCTCCCCTCTGTTTTGTCGAATAATATTTAATTTTCTTTTTTATCTTCTGTTATTTCTTCTGATATTTTATTTTTACTTTCTACTATATTACTTAATTTCATAATTTGAATTTGATATAAAACATTCTGTAAACATAACTCTACTACATTAAAAGGCAATTGACTTTGATTAATTACTTCACTAATTTTAGTATTAAATTGGGCAATAAAATCAATATTTTGTTCTGACATAAATACTCCTTTCTAAAATATTTTTTATATAAATATTGACATTTTTAGTATTATTGTTCATAATATAGTAAAGGGAGGGATTAGATAATGAAAAGAAAATCATTTATTATTTTTATTTTGTTGTTATTGTTTACACTATCTAATATATCTTTTGCTTTTGCTGATGAAAATGAAACAATAGAATTTCCAACTAAATATGATGTATGGAGTACTAAACCATTTACAGTAAAATTTAATAAACAGTATGATCCTGCTTCACTGGAAGGAAAAATATATGTTACAGATAAAGATAATAATAATGTTAGAATAAAATATACAATAGAATTATATAATAACTCTATTATAATTGAACCAGAAATATATTATCCTAAAAGAGGTTATGATTTGGGTGAATATATATTACACATTGATAAAGGAATTAAAGCAACTGATGGTTCAATTCTAAAACATAATATAATTATGAAATTTATTGTTATAAAATAATTATTTATTAATGATACGCAGCAACATGTGCTGCCATAATATCATCAGTATATTGTTCTAATAACTGAATACAATAATTTATTATATTTGTAACCCAACTTTGTGTTGCAATTTCACTACCGTTAATATAACCGGATAAACTATTAAAACTGCCATTCACATTTAGTTTATATGCACCTGGGGTAGTTGTGCCAATTGCTACATTGCCTTCAACAATTAAACCATTCTGTAATGGAGTTGTACTAAAATAATAACTATTGCCTATAATTAAACTACCAGCAATGCCAATATAATTTTTATTTATATCGTAAGAAGGATAACCACTCCCACTAGTTATACCTGGCGTTAAAAATATTGAAGTGCCATAACTTGAACCAATATTAACATTATCAGTAACATTTATCCATACTTCTTTATTAATAGAACCACGTCTATATAAACTTAAATTACCATAATATAAAGAACTATTGCTGTATAAAGAATATAAGTTATAGGTTGCTGTACTACTTTGATAACCTATAAGACTACCTTCAATCATATTTATCCATAAATCATTCGCACTTCTATTTGTAGAAAATTCTCCTGTTACATTTACATTTCCAGCAATATTTAAACTACTACCATCCCAATCTAAATAACTCGTAGAATTACCTATTTTTAACTTCCATACTGAACTATCTTGTCCTAAAAAGAATCCTCCAGTACTATCAATATAACTTGTTTTTCCACCTAATAAATTACCTGCTAAACTTAAATTACCCAAAGTGTCCGTCCAAAATTTATCTACCCATGAACCACTTTCATATTTTTGAATCACAAATGTTTTATTACTTGAATTAGTATCTAGTAAAATTTTATTAATACTGCTTGATAAAGTAATTGTACCTGGATTTAAAGTATCACTTTGTATCGTATTGCCAATGATTGTTGATGCAGTTATATTAGTAGAAGTAATATTACTACCTGATATTGAACTACCTGAAATTGCTCCTGATATTGTTGCGCTTGTAGCAATTAAATTACCTGCCATACTGACTCTGAAGGGAGCAGAAGCATAACTTGCATTTCCTAGATATATGCCAGAAGAATCTACCTTAAAAATATTATTTAAACTTCCGATGGAAATAGTTCCACCAATTATAGAACTATTAGAAACAATAGATCCTGCTGTTAGCGTACCTAAAATATTTAAATTACCTATAGTTTCATCTACTTTAAAAACATCGTACCAAACTCCACTTATTTGTCCTTGAATTTTAATACCATTATCTGTACCAAAATAATATTTAGCATTTGCTTTTAATAATTCTATGCCGGTTGATTTTAAAGATAATCCACCCATTGTTATCCCTGTTTGATCTGCGGTTAAAGCATCATTATCATTACCGTCTTTTATATTAATACCATACACACCCGGAGCAATTTGACCTGCTGTAAATCTATCTATACCACCATAAACTACTCTCATACCCTTGAAATCATCAAATCGAAGTGAAGAATCATAGGTTTTACCTGTTTCTAAACCCTTAATTAATTTATCTATTACTGAAATAGTTGAATAATCTATAGTTCCACTTATAGAATCTTCAATACTAGCTGTGGTAGTATATTCTGTATATTGATCTATAGTCTTATAGTCAGAATAAAAATAAACAATAGGACTATATAATTTACCTTCGGCATCTATTGTAGTATGAACAGTTCTATATGTTCTGATTGCAAAACCATAATATTTATAATAATCTGTAGTAATGATAGTTTCTTTAAGGGGTAAATTGCGTAATATAATTCCTCTTGCATCCGAACAAATGGAAGTGTGAATATCATCTTCATAATCAACAGTATAAACACCAGATGATGATCCAACTGAAATAAATAGTTCAAATCCATCAATTGGGTTAAGATCGTTAGGAAGATATTGCCAAGATAATGCAAGATTCTTTGATGTATCTACGTTGGTGTTATATTGAATTAGTAGAGAATTTGGAGCAGTTGGTATTGTTGAGTTGAAGAGGGAAGAACCAATGTAATCCCCCGTTTTGGAGCGATCAAGCCAATCTGCTACCAATCCAGTAGCAACAGTAGGATAAGGAATACAATCAACTTGAGTATTCCAAGTATTTTCTTGCATAGTATGTTTAATTGTACTCATAAGGTAGTCGTCGCTAATTCCTGTTGAACTTTCAACTACCGTACATTTTCCTAAAATTAAATATGCCAACAGACTTGTTGCCGGTATAGATAATTTTTGAATTGGTTCATATAAATTTTGATATAAAAACTGCCCTAAAACCTTCGCTTGATTTTCACTAACTATGTAATCATTAGATATTTCAAGTGTTTTTTCACCATATTTAGCAATTGAAACTTGATTAGTAAATTTTGCCTTTATAGGTTGGAAACTCGCAATAGGTTGACCTCTTAATATTAAAGTACTAATTGTTATAATATCGCTTGTATTATTTTTTAAGGTAAATCTTATTTTACTATCTTTTTGTTCAATTGTATTTACTAAATGAACTGTATTAGCAGCAGGAATCGTTGAAAATTCCACTTCTTCACCTTGATTATATTCACTAACATTTTTGTGTGCTGAACATAATATAGTAATATTTGTTGCTGTATCAAAACTTATTGCATTATTACCTGATGCAGAATTATTTGTTATTTCAAGAGTATATAATCGTTCTTGTAAAGGAAGTAAAGCCATTGTTTGATATTGATAATTTACACCAACTAAAGTTCCTACGGCTAAATTACTAGTAAGATAAATATAACCGTTTTCAATATCTATATCACTAATAGGAGATAGTGTTCCAAAATTAGGATCTGAAAGAATAACTACAGAATTATTTGTCTTATATTTATACTCGCCATCATCATCAAGTTCCATCTCTTTCCATAATGGTTTTTCATCTGTAGTAATTCTATTTTCGTGTCCAGCAACAATAGTATAAGATTCATTTTTAATTTCCTGAATATTGACATAGTTTTCCGAAACGAGTTGACTAGGGCATTCACTCTTAAATTCACTTGATATAATTATTGAATTAATCACATCTTGATCCGAATATGTAATACTTAAATCCGAAATATTATCAACTGTGAATGAATGTTGTGAAATTTCACTATCTGAAAAAAATTGTTTGAATTTAAAAGTTTCTTCCTCGTAGCAAATTACACATAAACAACTTTCACAGAGAAGTTTTAATAACTCATTCCAGGTAGAATATAAATTTAAATCACATACAGGTATTACTATACCCGTGTTATATATACTTGTTAATTCACCAGAAGGGGTGCATTCTTGGAACGCACGCAAAATAATTTCTTCAATACGATAATTTAATAATACTTCTTTATTTGTAATTGCTTTTTTAAATACCTGTATATAAGATTCAGCAGAAAGAGAAAGTTGCTTACCTTTAACTTTCATATTATTTTTATTAAGGAAACCGCGAAAAATTTCCGAATAAGTATTGTTATACCCTGCAAGAATTTTAACTTTAGTTTTTGATAAATCTGAATTAAAATATCCAGTTGAATTATCTACTGTTAATGATGCTGTGCTTGGATCAATATTAGATAATATATAGTTACTTCCTGTAGTTTGGATAGTAACCTCAATTGATAAAACATAATCCGATATATCAGTTGCAAATGTATCTCCAATTAATACTTGATAGTTTTTTATTTTAAAAGTTTTTGCTGTTTCAGTTTGTATTGTCAAATATAAGTATCACCTCTATTCTTCTTCTAGTGTAAATGACATAGTATAATAAGGAGTAAAACTAGAATCGCATATTTCTTCTAAATCTATAGTGTCGTTAGTAATTTGTGTCGTATAACTACTACTACTCGTAGGGTATCCGGTAAATGTAATTGAATTTGAAGAAGTAGATGTAAAAAGAGTAAGTAAATTATCTTTATTTGCGGAAGATAATAGATCGAACTCTAGTAAAAAACAGTTTTTTATTATACTAAATTCAGACCACATTTTACCATTAAGTGCTCGAACAGAAGAATAACCTATACGTTTAACCGAAGGTTTGATATTTGATAATAAATCATCTATATTAATAGAAGAGGTAGTACTATTACTAAGGGTTATACTTATTTAAACCACCTCCTTAATTAAATCATTTTTAGTTATTTTTCTTAATTCACCAAAATTATATTCTTTTTCATATTGAGAACAAATTATTTTACCATTATCAATATCAAAATGAATCCATGAATGACCTGAATTTAAGTATTCTTTAGCATATTGAATTATTTCTATTATTTTATCATCTTGTGGTATTTTGTCCGTTATAGATATTATTCTTATTTCTTTCCAATTATTATTATATAAGGCATACCATCTTTTCCTTTGTCTTTCATTAAATTCCTCTTTTGTTTCATTACCTAATTTAACACTTAGTTCATGCCCTCCAAAATCACATTCAATATAAATCATTTCTTCTGTAAATGCTATATCTAAATTACATCTACTAAAAGGATAATTTAATTCTCCACCTATAAGATTATAAATATATTTTTGTTGATTAGAACAAGGAGCGGTACCATTTTGATATAATGTTTTTATTTGCTTCATTTTTATTTCAGTATTTTCACAAGGTGTTTTAGTTCCATACTTTGATAAATTAGTATTTACTTTTTTATTTTTAAACTCTTCTACTTGTGTTACATATTCGCAACCATATTTATTTAAATTTGTTTTTCTTAGTTTATCCAATCCTTCTTTAGTATTTAAATAGGTTTTTGCTCCATATCTTTGCATGTTTGTTTTTAAGGCACGTTCTTTTGATTCGTTTGTTTGTGAATAAAATTTATGATTGTATTTTTCATAGTTTGTTAATATTGCTTTATTTTTTATATCTTCATTTTTCATTGGATTATCAACACCATAATTATTCAACCATGTATTTTTAGTTTTATTTTTCACATGTATTAAAGAACTTGTATTTTCTACGTTATACTGTAATAAATTACTCTCTTTTCTTTTAATATTTCTACATTCCATACAACAATCTTTATGTATTATACTATTTATATTTTGTTTAATATATTCGCAATATGTTTTAATAAAAACTCTACCACAATAATCACATTCTACTTCAACTTTTATTTCACTGCCAGTTGATAATTCACTAATATATACTTCAAATTCATCTTTATTTTTTGTATAAATATATCCTTTATTTTCATAATATTTTTTGTTTTTTGGATTCCATTTTACTTTTATAATTTTAGTTTTTAACATATAATCAACTCCTAACCATTGAGTTATTCTAACTAAAAAAGAAAATAAAGAAGGAGAGGGTTAGGATTATATTCCTCTCCTTATCAGTACAGTTGCGCTTCCGTACCTATCTTTATTTGTTAAATATTACCATCTATTTTCTTCCATATCCTTCCAGTACCCAAATATTATTGTCGCTAGATCCTTCATTGCCATTTCGTTTGCTATAATATTTCCAGCATTTACCGAATATGACATATAATAGTTGGCCGGCATGCTGCTTTCATACACAGTATTCTCTATCCTACTAGTCACCGTAGGTGTTATATTCTCTAATTCGGCAATATTTACATGTAATATACTCCCTAACGTTTGTGTCACAGAATTTAAACTATTTATTATTGAATTACTAAGAGAAGTACTTAGTCCACTTTGTAATTGTGCCATTATTACAGGTAATTTTTCTAAAACATTTGTTACAACCATAGGGATTGAGTTGAGGGAAGATTCTATTAGTTGACCCAATATCCCCCCAAAGTCACCAAATTGTGCAATTCCTGTTTCTATAGCGTCTCCAAACTCAGTACCACTAAAGAACGAGAATGCATCTTCGCCCATTTCGCTTAAAGTACCCGCCCATCTCTCCTGAACATCACCAAACGCATCCGTCAAAGTTCCAGACAAGTTAGCAAATCCTGAATCACTAAATATATCATCCCACATTGATTGCTGATTAGTTATCAAATCAACCATTGTTTGACTCATTTGTTCTTTTAGTTTATTAAATACTTCATCAGCAACTTCGCTACTTTCTTTGAGTATTTTACTTACCTGACCAGTAACAGTATAAATTTTATTTCCAAATTCATCCAATGACTCCGTAAACAAATTGTCAAAACTAAATATATCACTAAATACACCTTTCAATTTTTCAGCAATTTCAATTTGTTTATTAATCTCTTCTAATTGTTCTCTTAAATCTTCAGCAGTTATAGGAGTTTGAGCCAAATCCACATTAATACTTGTTATTTTACTATTTATTTCAGTTAAAATTGCATCCAAATCAATATAACCCTGATTAATACCATCTATTAAACCTTCTGTAGTTGCTATTTGACCAACAACAGAATCATTTAATATTTGTGTATCAGAGATATTACTAATATAATTTTGAATATCTTGTAAAATTCCACCAATTTGAGCACGGACACCTTCTGCTTCTTCACTAGTATCCGTAAAAAATCCATCTTCCATTTTATATATATCTTTATTTTCATTATATAAATCTTTTATTATATTAAAATTGGTGATTAAATCCTCTTTTACATTTTCAAATCCTTCAAAATTATCAGTATTAGTTAATTCACCTATAATAGCTGATATACTATCAAAATCAAAAGTTAAATAATCTTTAGTTCCTGTCTCAACAGTTTCTGCTATATCCTGTATCGCACTACTATAAGTAGCAACACTGTCTAATAAAGAACCAACTTGATTATTAAATTCAGTAGTCATTTGCTCAAAACTAGTATAATCTGCTGAATCACTAATAAAATCTTCCCATGCTAATTTTACTTCACCTAATTGTTCAATCATATAAGACTTAGCATTTTCAAATCCTACATATTTATTTGGATCATTCAATTCAGTAGCCATACTTGTAATTATTGATGCAAAACTATTTCTTAAAGAACCAACATTTTCTTTTGTTATTGTATCAAGGTTAATACTCCTTAAACTATTATTAATATATTCTTGTAATGGTGCTGCTAATGTCGTTGTTGTTTCTGTTGTCGTTTCTGTTCCCATGCCGAAATATTGTTCTATGAAATTCTTTAAAGGAGAAGCAAATGCTGTTTCATATTTTGCATTTTCTAAATCTTTTAAATCCTGTTCTAGTTTTGTTTTATATTCTGCTAAACCTTCTTGAACATCACCTGTATTAATTTTAAATTTCATTTCTTCTAAAGATTTTTGTTTATTTAATAATTCATCAATTTTACTTTTTTCTTCATCTATTCTTTGTTGAATATTATATTGTTGTAATTCTAATGGATCTGTTGGAATATCATCATACAAATGATTATATTTATTATATAATTCGTCAAAATAACTTCCAAATTGCTCATTAAAATCCATACTAATTAAAGTATCTTTAAAACCTTCAACTGTAGAAGTTAAGTCTTCTAGTTTTTTAATTGCACTATCAATATCTGCAAAAACCGAAGCAAACAATTGTGCTTGCTCTGTTGTTTGTGCTAAACCACGATTTAAATCTTCAACACTACCTAATAAATATTGATATTCTTTTCTTGCTCGTTTTAAAATCTCAATTTCTGCTTCAGTAATTGTACCATTAGCTTCTTTTGCTTCTAATGTACTTATTAGCCGTGATAAACCATTAATCTGTTGTGTTATTTGGTTTAGAGCAGTTCTACTATCTTGGATTTTTTGTATACTAGCATTATACATACTATCTAGACTAGATAATCCGGTTCTAAAACTTTCTAATAGTTGCTCAAATGGTTCTAAATTTTTATTTTTCAAATAACCAACATTTTTAAAAATATATTTTTCAAAATCAATACTTTCTAGACTTTGTTTAAAATTATCACCAATATTTGATAATAAAGTATTTAATTCTTCTAATGATTTTAGATTGTATAATTTTAAAATATCATTAAGTGCGCTTGCAGCGTTTGCTGCTGCCGTTAAATCAGTAGTAGTACCAGCAATTAAACCATTTATTGTTTCTAATAATTCAGGAGCCAATTTACCATCTTTAATTGCTTGATTGATAATATCAACTATACTTTGCAATTGAGCAGACGCATCCTTATAGTCATCTTTTCCTGCCCATTCAGCAATTTGCGCTATCATTTGATCTCTATAATCTAATAATGTTTGAATATTACCATCATTTAGATCTCCAGCTAATTGATTAAAATCAAATTTCATTCTTTCTAATTCTTTTACTTGACTAACTAAATCATCAATTTTAGTCTTTGTTTTTTCTAAGTCAGATTGTAAAAATCCTAATAAATCACTAGGAACATCTTCAAACATATTTATAAAAGAACCATAAGCATTCTCAAATTGTTTTTCAAATTCTTCATCAATTTTTGAAGTCTCAATTTTATCTTTTATACTATCTAAACCATCAGAAAATAAACTAATTATATTGACAGCAGGTAATGCCATATCATTAAATACTTTTTTTATTGCATTTGCTACTTCAATCTGATGTGCTAAGTCTGCTTCTGTTTCAGTATTTTCTCCTGTTGTGTCCGCTGTAGGAGAACCACTTCCATATTCAGACTTCTTAGCTTCTAATTTTTTTTCTTGTTCTTCTAGTAATTTTAAGAAATTTACTGTTGAATTATATAACTTTACTAACGGATCTGATTTAATACTCTCATCTAAATTATCCCATCCACTTGTAATTTTACTAATTATATCATCGCCATATTTTTCTTTTAAATCTGTTTCAATACTGCTTTTTAAATTTGTATATTGAATTACTTTAGCATTAAGATCTGCTAATTTAGCATAAAGATCTGTAAGAGAAGTTATTTTTGTGGGATCATAATTAGCATCTATATATTCTTGTTGACTTTGAGCATTTTTTTCTATTAATTTAACAAATTCACTAATTATTGCTGCTCTATCTTCTTTCGTTGCTTTTGAAATCTGTTCTAATATTTTATCAAGATCACTACCACTTAAAATTTTATTTTCATAGCTTTTTAAAAATTCAATAAAATCAGCTAAAGTAATTTCTGTGCCTGTTGGTTTTGTTAGGTCTGTTGGATTATCTGTTGGTTTTGTGTTTATTGGGTCTGTTGTATCTGGTGGTTCTGTTGGTGTCGTTGGCTCTGTAGGTGTTGTAGGTGTTGTTGGTGTTTCTGATATAATACTTCCTAAAAGTTTAGCTATTGCTTCTCCTGCACTTACAATACTAGTATTTAAAGTCTTACCAACAGAAGCTCCTGCAATAACAAAACCACTACTAACAGAATTACCAGCATCAATAATTGCATTTTTCATGTCGGTAGCAGCATCTTCTCCACTATTACTAATAGTAGTACCTAAAAGATCCGCTAATTCACTACCACCCGCTGCAATTGCTTCTTCAATAGTTGCGCTTATATTTTCTATAGTAAGACCTAATGAATCTAATATAGTTTGAGTTGAATCAACAATTGCTTGTGCAGCCATCATTTCATTTTGTATTCTACTCTCTTCAAGAATATCTTTTTCTGTTTGTTTTAATTCGTCTAATAATTCACTTACTCTATTTGCCTGTTCATCTAATAATTGTTTTAAATTATCACCAACAACATTGGCAGCTTCACCATATTTACCTTGATCTAATAAATTTTGTATATTTTTGCTAGTATCTTCTTGTAATTTCTCAACAGCGTCAAAATAGGCTTGATATTTAGCCTTAAACATTGCTTCAAATGCTTTATCTTCTTTTCTTTGATTTATAGATTCATATAATGAATCAAGTTCATTTTTTAAGCTTTCTACTTTACTCTTTGCTTCATTGAATTGATCTTGAATTAATTGTGCATATTTTTTTATTTCATTTAATCTAGTAATATTTTTTAATAAATCTGCTAAATTACCATTAATTCCTCCTAATGCTGCATCAATTGCAGCCATTGCATCTGCAAAATTACCAGCATCTAAAGCGTCAATTGCTTTTTGTAAATTTTCAAGTTGTATTAATGCTTCAGGGGTTAATATACGTTGTTGACTAATTTCAGTTATAATACTAGTTAATTCAGTCTTTAAATTTGCTGCTGCTGCATCAATCTCGTCTATAGAACCTGTCCATAGTAATTCATTAAATTTATTTAAAGGTTCTGTTAGTCGTGATATATAAGGAGCAAGTTCGGGAATAGCAGTTATCTTTTGTCTTAATTCATCTATTTTAGTACCATAACCTTCAATATACTCTTGTGCCATTGCCCAATAATCTTCTTCGCCCCATTGTGCCCATGCTTTCCTTACTGCATCAACTGTTTCCCATTCTTTGTCAGTTAAAGTACCAGTTCTCCATTTGTCAAATAATTGACCTATTTTTGACATATTTCCATTATCGTCTATAAATGTTGCTTTTTTATATAAATCAGTTAATGAAGTAGTCCATAATTCACTATATTGCATTATATCTTCTGTTAGTTCGTTACTTGTAAAATATGAAGTTATATTATCTTTGATTGCTTTAATTTGATCTTCTAAATCTTTTCTATATTTATCAAAACTTTCTTTTACATTACCCATTTTAAAATCAAACTTTAATCTTTCAAGTTCTTTGGCAACATCTAGTAATTCAGAAAATTTGTCTTTTGTTTTTTGTATTAAAGCGTCTATTTTGTCAACAGCAGTAGCATCTTCATCTTCAAAAGCACTAAGAAAATCTTTATATTTTTCATTAAACATAGAATCAAATATACTATCAAATTTTAAAGTTTTTAATTTTTCTTTAGTCTCTTCAATTCTATTATTAAATTCTGAAACAGCATTTGCAGCTTTTTTAATTAATTCGTAATTTTTAAATGCTAAAAGAAGAGAATTACTATCTCTGATAACATCTTCAATTGTTAAACCATATTGTTTTAATACTGCAATAATTTCAGGATCTAATTTAAGTTTCTCAAAATCTATTTTTTCCTGATCAGTTAATGTTCCAGATAAACTTTTACCAATCAAATCAAAGAATTTTGTTCCTTTGTCGCCCAAATATTCTTCAAGACCTTTTTTAACTTTCATATATTCAGACATTCTTTCTTGTGCAGCACTTAATATTTGATTAGCAATATCTTCTGGTGTTCCAAATAAATTAAAATTAAACATCTTATTTAATTCTAATTTATCTAATGCAGAAATTATCTCATCACCTATATCAGAAATATTTTGTCCTATTTCTAATTTTTTATATTGTTCATTCATTTCTTTTAATTTCTGAACAGATTGAGTTAATTCGTTATTATAATCTCCTAACATTGCGGTTATTTTTGCTACAATTTGCTGTTGTGAATAACCTTCTTTTGACATTGCAGATATAGCAGAATTCATATCTGCTTGTACTTCGGAAGGTAAATCTGCTATTGCATTTCTAAGTTTTGTTAAATCATCTGCATATTTAATATCAAATTTAATTCTTTCAAGTTCTTCGATATCACTCATCATATCTTGAATTTTTGATTTTAAATCATCTATTTTACGTTGAAATGCTTCTAGTTCATTAGCTGGTTCACCTGCTAATGCATTTTGAACCCAACCATATTTAGATTCCATCATATCGTTAAATTGATTATCTAATTGCATATTTTTTATTTGATCTGCGAAGGCTTTCATTTTTTGTTGATATGAATCAAGCATTGATTGAACTGATGACTCTTGCTCTAGCATTTTTTGATTAAATCCTATATTATTTAATAAATCTTTTGCTTGTGCAGCAGTTAAACCAAATTCAATAATCTTTTTACGTGCTTCCTCAATTTGCGCCTGTAATTCTTTATATTTCTCAGAACCAACTTCTAATGTACTTAATTTCTTTTCGTCTTCAATCATTTGCAATTTAAGATATTCTATTTCACGATATTTTTTATATTTTTCTATTAAAGCATTGTTCTCTTCTTGTAAAAGAGAAATATTTAATTCAGCTTTAGCACGTTCGTTTTCATAATCAGAATTAAATGAATTAGTACCAGTATAGGTACTTTTAATTATTCTATCTGTATCAATATCATATATACTTTTTTTATAATTATCATTCATTTCTGTAATTAAGTTTGCTATACTTTTAATCTTTTCTGTATATACATCTAAAAAATCAGTTTCTTTCCATAAATCTTTAAATATTTTAGTTTCTTCATTTAAATTTTGCTGGTCTAATTTATTATCTTTTAATTTTTGAGCAATATTATCCATTGCTTCAGCAACATAAAATAAATCTTCTTTTTCCTGACTTGTAATATTACCAGCAGATTCTTTTGATTTTAATTCTTCATATATTTTTTTCTTTTGAAGATATGAATTCCATAATTCAGTTTCTTTTGCTTGTAATTCAGGTAATGCTTTTAGATTTTCAAAATATGCATTTTTTAAATTGTTAATCTGAGATACATCAAATTCCAAGTTTTTAACAAAATTATTCATAGGAGACATAAATGCATTTTCATTAATTAGTAATGGTTTAATATTCTTATTCATATCAATTTCTGCTAATGATTCTCTAAACTTTTTACCAATATTATCTAATGAATCAGATAATTTTTGTATGTTTTCTCCCATATCAGCTAAAACTTGAAATCGTTGAGTTTTTAATAATTGTTCTTGTTGTAACTCACCTAGACTTGCTTGCTCTTGTTCGAGTTTTCTAATATAATCAAGAATATCTGAGTAAGAATCTAAATATCGTTCATTATTTTGAATATTAGTCTCAATTGCTTGATTTCTTGCTTCAATTGCTTCAATATGCCAATCTTCATTCCCTAAAGGTTTATTTAAACCAAATTTTTGCAATTCTGAATTAGTTGTTCCTGTTGCCCAACCTGCTACATCTGCTGCATTACCATAATTATGTTGACTATTACCAGGGGGAGCAACCCACTTTCTTGCTTCTGCTTCACTACCATATTTTGCTAATGCTTCTTCCCAAAGTTGTGCTTGTTCTTCAACCGATCTAAAACCAGAATTAATTTCAAGTATTTCATTTTTATATTTTGCTAATGATGCAAGTCTTTTTGCTAATACAGAATCTAATTGTTGCCAATCACCAGACAACCATTCAGAAGGATTAGCATTACCTTCCATGTAACTAGACGATAATCCAGCAGAAGAAGAACCTTTAGGTGGATTATTTTGTATATTATGTAGTTTAGCTGTCCAATCAATTATCTGCTTTGTATATTCACTATTCATGTCAAAGTATTTATTTAAGGCATCTGTTTCTATTTTTAGACGTTCTCTAAGAATATCCATACCTTCGATAATGCCGAAATCAACTTTTTTGTTGAATAGTGCAAGAGATTCTACATATTCTTGATTGAATTTTTCTAATGGTGTTTGTACTTTTTCTAGTGATTCTTGGAGAGAAGAGTAGGATTTGGAAGCTGAATCGGATTCGTTTAGATTAAGACCAAAATTACCTGAACCTACCATATTAGCAAGTTCATTTGCCTTATTCATAAGAGAACCGTAATTACCTAGTTGTTTTTGTACTTTTGCTAATCCTCTCTGATATTCAGCAGAATTATAAGTTTCAGGAGATACTTCGGTATCGGACATATATTTATAATGAGCAAAAGTTTCATATGCATCTTGCAAGTTTTGAATACCTTCTATTTCAAGACCGAAGTTTAATAAACGTGCTTTTGTTTCAGCACTTACAATATTGCTTTTTGCTATTTGAGATTGAATAGCTGTTTGTGCTTCTGTTACCCTTGCCTGTTTTAATATTTCAAGTGCTTCAACACTAATTGACATTTCTCCATTTTCAATATTTATTGCTTGCAAAAGAGTAGGATATTGAGCTACTAATTTTACTATTTGTTCTGTATTTATTTTTTTACCTTCTGCTAAATCACGTAATAGCTGATTATATTCTATTATTTCAGAAGAAGATTCTTTGAATGTATCAATTAATCCTTTACTTGCTGTAGCAAAATCAGTAGTTTGAGTAGATAATTTTTTGACAGGCATTTTTAGAAAATTATCTCTAATTGCTTTCATTATTTTTTCATCAGTTATCCCTGCATTTTTTAATGATTCATTAAATTGATCTACTGCTACAGCCTGTTGTTGCCATAAATTTTGATATGCTAAGTCACCAGATTGATATTTTTTAATTTGTTCCTGAAAAGTCTTTCCAATATCTACTGATCCACTTTCAACAAAACTATCAAAAATACCTTTTAACTTTTCGGTAGTTATACCTTCCATATTACCAATCTCTTTAGTTACATTTTTTATTAATAAAAGTAATCCAGAATTATCTAAGTTTTTAAATTTTTGATCTCCTTGATAAGTCGCCAATAAACCAGATTCAATTTCTTGGAAAGAAGTAGCAGACTCCGCTTTTAATTTTTCTATTAATTTTATATTTGTCTCAATTTGCATATTTGTATCTGTTTTTTCTCTACTGGTAAGATTAGGATTATTTAATTTATTTTGTAATTCACGTATTGATTTTTCATATTCAGCTACTTTTTCCTGATTATCTATTAATGTTTTAAGATCTTTATCACCTTGACTATTAAAATTAGTTTGCATTTTTTGTTTATTTAATTGTAATTCTTGTTCTTTTTGTTCATTATATTGTTTTAGCAACTCCGTATTGAAACTTGTAGCCTTCCCCTCTAAATCTAACCCACTAACTGCTCCAGGATAAAGAGTTGCTAATCGATCCATTGTACTTGCTAATTTATCTTTTTGTTCTGTAGTAAGGGCAGTAGCAGAAGATAATTGTTCATAAGTTGATATTAATTTAGATGATTCATTTACTTCTGAAGAAAGATTTGCAACATCATTTTTTAATTGATTAAAATACTCTTGTTGCTTTTGTTTAGCATTAATAAAACCATCAATTAATTTCATTACCCAACCAAAAGCTAAAGAAAATGCCACAGAAAGACCAAGAGTGAGGGCGCTCTGAAGGGCGATCGTGGCGATCTTTGCACCAATTGCACCTATTTCAAGTGCTTTTAAAGCAGCAACTAAACTAAAAACTCCACCTTTTGCTAATGAGGCTGCATTACCCAAAGCAATAATTGGATGTGCTACAATTTTACCTATTGCTAATCTTATATTATTTGCCCCATCAAAAACTTTAGCCATTGTTGGTGCAATTCTATTCATTGCTGCATCAATTTTGCTTGCAGTATTAGCAAAATTGATGTCAAAAGCAGGAATAAGAGGAGATGACTTACCCGATTGATATGCTTGTTTTATTTTATTTTGTGATGCAATTATTTTATCTAATACTGGTATAACTGCATTTAATCCTCCAATTGAAAAAGTTGAAGCTAAACCTAATTTATTTAATTGCTGTAATGTATAAAACCTACCAATTATACCGTCAAGTTTTGTACTAAATAAAGCTACCGCAACAGTCGCAGTAGTTATTAGCGCAGGAATACCACCAACAATAGAAGCAAATTTAGTAAATCCAGTTGTTGCTGAAGTTGCAACATCTACAATACCTTTTAAAGTACCCGTACTTGATAATGTACTATACAATCCTTCAAGAGAGGATTTAAACATATTAAGATGCGCACGTAATGATTCCATATATATATCCTGTTTACTTTGGGCCACACCAAGACTATTAGTTGCCTGTTCAGTATTTGATAAAATATTGGAATAATTTTCCATTGTAGCAATAAAAATATTTTTTTGTCTGACTCCGGCACTATCTAATGCAATTTGATTTTTTTGTACAGAATTTAGGGAATTCCATTTATTACCAAGAGAATCAAGTATTTCTCCTAGTGGTTTTATTTGTGTTGCTGAAGATTTTATACTAATACCTATATCATAAAAACTTTTCTCGATTTTTTTAAATTGTTCCGGGTCGGACTCGTCGCCAACATTAGTAATTCTAGAAAAAATAGTCTTATATGCGTTCCCAATAACATCTCCGCTCATTCTTGTAACCTCGGCAGTTGTCCCAATCATTGCCGACAATTTTTCTAATGAAACACCACTTTGATTTGCCACAGAACCAACTCGTTGAATACCACTTGCTACCTCTTTTATTGCCACAGGATAATCAATTTGAAGCATCCTCGCTGTGCCAGCTAATATATCAACTAAATGTTCCGACTCCGCAGCAGTATATTTAAACTGCTGTTGCATTGCTAAAATAGCATTAGAAGATTCTTCCATTGACTGTCCACTAAGATTACTAAGTAAAATAGCCGCTTTTGAACGAGTTATAGTGTCTTCAAGTGTACTATTGTAATTACCAAAAATGGAAATAGCTGACAATACATTTTGAGTGGTACTACCCATTGCTAAAGCAAACTGATTAGCTGTTGTAGTTAATTCTGAGAAATTTAATTTCGTTCCAGTCATTTCCATTTGCAAAGTAGTTAATTTATAGTTAGTAGATTCAATAAATGAAAATGCATCATTTATTTGATGAATTAAGCCCATAATTGCTGTGGATGCAACACTTTAATACCCTCGGTTTCCCGATATTTAATAAGGGAATAGACCATACCATCATCCCTTTAGGGATGTCCCTTGGTGGTCGTTGAGAGCTTACCATATGATCTTCAAAATAAAAAAGACCACTTAGGTCTATCTCTGCTGATTGCCCAATTCTTTAGATTTTCAGATATTTAATAAGTTTCCTCCATTAAATTACTACTAAAGACTCTAAGGGGTTTCCAGCATATTCAGGATTTGCTTATATTATTACTAATATAAGGGACTATTAGTTAATTAATCCAAACAGGGAACCTTTCAAAAGCCACTTTTAATGTTTCTCCAAGAGTCATAGAAGATTTATTTACTAAATCTAAACCCCTAGATGCTGATTCTGCCTTCATTAATCCAAATTCTTTATCTAATAATTGCATTTGATAAGTTAAGTTTTGTGTTTGTGGTGTTAATGCCTTAACTTTATTCATCCAATTATTTAATTGTGTTTCATCATATAATCCGGTATATCTATCTTTCATTTTTACTACATCAATATTTGCTTGCATTTGATATAATTTCAATGATTGAGTTACTTGTTTTACTTTTTGATCATTCACTGTTAATACTTCTGTAAAAACTGCTTCTTTGCCAGACACGTTTTCTATAACTTTTGCGGTTTCACCTAAAGCAATATTATAATCTGAAACAGTTTTTGCCAATTTACCATTTACTAATGTTTCAGATTGTTTAAGTAATTCACCATTTATAACTGGGACATATCCACCAGAACTAGAAGAAGTATCCGTATTAGACACAACATTCGCTTTAACATTTATATTTGCTTTTCCTAATTTATTTTGTAATCCTTGAATTTGAGCATTTATAGCACCTTCATTAATATAAGTTTTAATTTCTACATTTAATGGTTTTTGTGCTATATATTGACGCATTTCAGACAAACTAATATCTAATGATTTTTTTGTCCAACTAAAACCAATATTAGTATTTATTTTATCTTTCATGTATGTTTTAACTGTTCGTATAACATCATCCATATTTTTATTAGTTGGAACGTCTATTATAATTCTTATTCCTTCACCCAATAATTAACTCACCTCACTTCATAACTAATATCTCCATTTACTTGATAATTTTTTAACTTCCACTATAGCAATTTCTTTTAAATATATTTCTAAGTCTTTTTTAATTCTTTTCATAGCTTGTTCTACATAATGATATCCGTCATATTGATGTAGTCTTTTAGGTGACATCTTTGTTTTATGATGATGTCCCATATTTGTGAGTAAAGAAACATCAGCATAAATCCCTTTAGTAGTACCAAATTTAGATTCATGTTCCATTAAGTCCTCATTAAAGAATATGTCAAAAGTAATTTGATTCCCTTTTATTTGAACCGGAGTAGAATCGATACTCCGTAATAATTGCCCTGTTCTTTCATACATTTCATTTGGTTCAGAATAAACAGTTGTTAATATTTCTTGTCGCAAATCTTCAATTGCTAATTCTTTTAATTTCTCTAATTTAAGTATTAATTGAATAGATAACATTTTTATAAATTTATTATTATCTATTGCTAAAACCATATTTTCACCACCAATAAAAAAACACCCTTAAAGGTGTTTATATTTCATGAGGATAATTTAACGTTTCTCTATATTGTTCAAATTCTTTTTCTTTATCTATATTTATTTTTTGCTTTACTTTTTCAACGAATTCTTGCGCTACTTTATCATAACCCCAATTATTATATATGATAAATTTTAAAATATTATCGTAATTATCCTTATCAATATAATTAATAATTAAGTATTTTGTAATATTCTTAATTTCTTTTTTGCCTATACCAGAAGCAGAACCAACAACTGCTCCAATTGGCCCTGCGATCAGTAACCCCAAGATACCCCTACCGATAATACTTTTATCTTCTTGTTTAATTTTTATATCTTCTTTAATATAAATATCTTTAATACGATCTAATGGTAGAATAAGATTTTTATTTATAGTAAGTCTATCATTAAATAAATCTATGTTAATTTTTTCTCTTTCTTTAAAACATTTTAAACCATCAGTGAACATAAGTTCTATTGATTGAATTGATTGAATTGGTTTATCTTTATTCATACTAATCCCTCCTAATATTATTATATTCTATAATGGAAGGATTAGTAAAGAATTTTAATCCAAAAAGTAATAAATATAATTCAATTCATTTTTCTTTAATGATCTAAATAATTCAGAACATTTTCTACTACAAAAATGATGCTCTGCCCGTTTATATTCACTAATTATTCTATTAGATATTTTTCCGCAAAAATCACATTTAAAATCAATATATTTATTTGCTCTATTTTTATTTAATTTTTCTCTAAGTCCCATATCAAATAAATTTCTTAAAATATCATAATTATAATTCATATATGGAACAATTAATTTATTGTTTAAATATATTTTTTCTTCAGCATCTAAAAAATAATTAAAACTATGATAATTGAATAATCTTCCACTATTTTTGATATATTCTATAATAAGTTGTTTACATATACTATAATTGTTAATAATATCATATTCCCATAGATATAATATCTCTTTGAAAAATTTATTTTTTATAAATGTATGTTTTGATTTATCGTTTATTATTACTTTTAGCTGATTTTCATTCTTAATATTACTATAAAACCTACTATCAGTATGCCAATAAGTTCCCATAACTTCAATATATAAGTTAAAATCTACTAAATAATTATCTACAGTAAAATAATCACAAATATATTCATTTTCAAATTTAATGTTTAAATCATTTAAAATTTGATTAGTTATAATCTGAGGCTTACTATTAGTATAACTAATTTTACCATTTGTTAAATTATTTAACATTACATTTCTCATTTTATTTTTAAAATCTTCTGTTTGTATAAATACTTTTGTTTGATATTCTATTGCACAGTTTTTACAACAAAAATGATGATCAAAAGTATCTAATTTATATCTTTTGTCTTTAAATTCGTTCCCACACCAATCACAAACAAAAGTAAGTTTTCCACCTTTATAATTAGGGTTATTATTACCTGCATTGTTTTCGCTACGCCATTTTCCATGACACTTATTAGAACAAAAATTAGAATTATCCTTATTGTAATTCTTTACCTCATATTCATTACCACAATATTTACAAATGTTTTTAACTCTATTATATAATGAACTATTTTCTCCACTTTTATTTGCACTAATCCATTTACCTTGACAGTCCCTACTACAAAAATTATTATCTTTTATTTGAGAAGGTCTTCGTCTTATTTCTTTTCCACAAAATTTGCATTCAACTATAATTTGCTTATTTCTTGCTTTACCAGAACATTCATTGCTACAATATTTTCCATAACCCCTATTTGAATCATATAATTTTATATAAAAATGTTTACCACACTGTTGGCACAATTTTTTTACTTGTTTAGAATTATCTTTATTTTTAATATTAAATTCTTCATCTTTTTTTATATACTTACAATTATCACAACAATCCTTATTAGTTAAAGATTTACTATTTTTTTTAACATAATTTTTGTATATTTTATTTATAATTTCATCGCAATAATCACATTTTACCTTTACTATTACCCTACTTCCTAACATCAAATCTAAAACATCTACTTCAAACTCATCGTCTTTTTTAGTAAATTTATATCCTTTAAATTCATAATGTTTTCTATTATTACCAGACCATTTAATTTTAACTATTTGTTCTAATAACATTTTTAGATCACATCCAAACAATACTAATTATTCTTTAATACATTACCCAATATATTATCTGCGTTTTCAACTTCCCAATACCATATTTCTAATAAATCTATATTGTTATTTTCTGCATATTCTTGTTTCCGTCTATCATGCTCCTGTTGTTTTTCAAGATTCTGTTTCGTATAATAACTTCTGCCACCATCATGAAATTCGCCTTGGTACTCAACTAATAAGTTATATTTAGGTAAATAAAAATCATATGATAATAAACCATTTCCTAACCCTACAAGTCCACTAAATGTTTTTTGCGAAATAAAATACATATTATCATTTTTATTTAATAATTTATTATAAGTTTCTTGATCAATTTCAATAAAACCATTATTCACAAAAATATCTTTACATTTTTTTTCGCCTCTAGATTTATTACACTCAGGGCAACCAGTTTCCCAATTACTACTTCTATCAGAAATAATAGCTTTCCATTCGTATCCACATTCTTTACATATCCACCAAACCTTTTTACTACTATAAGGACAATATTCTTCAGGTTTATCTTTATTCCTTTTATAATTCCATTCTTTACTAAGTTCGGGATTAATCACTAATAAATTATAATCTTTACTAGGTAATAGATGAGCACAATAAGGACAATTACTACCATCATTTCTACTTTTAATTGTTGCTTGCCATTCATGTCCCTTTTCGCACATCCACCAGACTTTTTTACCACTACCAGGAGTATATTCTTCTGGTTTTTTCTTATTTTTATTATAATCCCATTCTTTGCAAAGTTCTGGATTAATAAATAATAAATTATAATCCTTACTTGGTAATTGACCAACACAATATGGACAATTATTACCCTTACTATTACGTGTACTAATTTTTGTTTTCCACTCATGTTTAGGATTTTTAGAACATTGCCACCAAACTTCTTTATTACTATTACAAACTACATTATATGGTGTTAAATCACCATTTTTAGTTGGATGCCATTCTTTAGCCAAATCATGACGTTTTGTTGCAAGGCAATTTGATAAACCTGCTTTTAATCCCCTACAATAAGGACAACCAGTATTTTGTAATATACTATCCCAAATTACTTCAAATATTTCTTCGCAATTTTCTTTTAAACACTTCCATTTTAATTTTATATCACTTCTAATATATTCTTCACTAATTAACTCAAATGATTTATTATTTAATTTACACCATAATTTTATATTTTGAATTGTATAGGGATTAACCTTATCAACAATTCTTGGGAAATGACCACTCCTTAATTTATCTAATGAAGTCACATAATAATATCCGTATTTATCTTTTAAAATAAGTTTAGTTAAATTATTCTTATATTCTTTACTAATTAATTCATATCCTAAATTTTCAATATTTTTTTTAACTTCTTCATATGTAAACTTTTTATTATTTTTACCCAAATTCTCGTCCCCCAATCTCATATTATCCCGCACACTTTAAAAAATAGGGAAGGGGTGTGCAGGACGAGTACCATACCCCTTTGTCAAGCAGTTGCGCTTCTGCTTCAATCCCTATTCAACACTATCCAAAGCAACTGCAATCAATTTTTTAACTTCTGTATTAATCTTATATTTCTTAATTTTAACTCCATATTCTTGAGTAAAATTACCACAATTAACAAACCTATGAATTTCTACAAAAGAATTGTCTCGAATATTTATGTATTTACTATATTCTTTTTTCCATTTCTTAATATTAGTACCAGGATAATTTTCTTTAATCTTTTCCTTCACACCAATATCTTTTATCTTATCCTTTTTTGGTTGACTAATTAACTTCCATTGTTTATTCTGTCTAACTTCTAATATTAATAAATTTTCTACATATCTACTTAATTCCATTGTCACATCTCCATCAAAAGAAAAAGCAGACATTACGTCTGCATGTCGTGTCCAAGGGAACGCTTCTTAACGACTCGTTCTTGCCATAGAACCATCTTACGATGTACCATATTTAAACAGGTTCAAATCCCTAAAGGTTATAGATAGCTGCCATAACCGTTAATATGGTGAGTGTCGTTCCAACCGTCCGACTCTGCTTGGACTTCCTTGATGTTGTGTTTATTGTAACATGCAGAAAATTTATTTGTCAAGAAAATATTTACAGTAAACTAATATATTATCATATGTATTATATTTACTTTTGCCACAAAATCATGTCCCTTTGCAGGGAGCATAATTTCTTCCTTTTAATGCAACCATTTTTTGTTTTCTTCGATTAATCCTCTGACCTTATCCAACCATCTGTCAAAATCGCTCACAAACAACTCGCTATAAAAATCTTCTATCATATTCATATCATCCAAAAACATGTATAACTCTTCTTCTTCATAATCTCTTGTAACAATGTAAAACAACATCTGAACACCTGGATACAATACCAACCCATACGATTCAGCAAATAATTTGTACTTATCCAACGTCAATAGATAATCAAATTCCCCTTGAAGCAATTTCAACTTACCCGATAATAGCAGTTGATTAACCAGTTCGTCTTCGTACTCCCATGCGTCTGAAATCCATAACTTCATTAACAAAACCTCCTGTATTTTTATTCTATAATTAGTATACAAGAGGTAAAACATAATGTCAATATGTATTTACAATATTACTATAAGTAATAACTTAATATTGTTACTCTATATAAAATATATCTTCAATACTTACATTTAATATTTTTGCTACTGCTAGACCATATAAAAGCAACCAATTAGAACGATTATGGTATAATTGTAAAAAATTATTATAATCCATTTTAATTCCCATTTCATTCATTCTATCAGATAGGAATTTAATTGGACGACCATCTAATAATAATTTAACTTTTTTAGTTGCTAAATAAGCTCTCATCCCAACCACCTATACCCAACCAGTTTTTTTAATAATACCTTATAGATAAAATATAGTCAACAAAATAAGAAAATATGCGTAAATGACAATGTTATATTATATTTATTTTATATCAAAAATTATTTGTCAAACATTTTCCTTACTTGCCGCAACTTCCTGCATTGTAATATATTCCATACATACTTTCTCTAATTTTTTAAAATCAAAACATCTTCTTGCAATTATATTTTCAGGATATTTATATTTTAATTCATAAATTTTTAAAGCATTTTTTATAATTGGTAACTGATTTATTTTAACTAATTCAACCTTTAATAAGTCAACATACTTGCTTTTTTCTTCTAAATTATTAAATGTTCTATATTTTTCAATGTCACTATATTTTAAATTTGTAAATAAAGACTTATGAATAGGAAACATATAATTTAAATTTATAACTGCAATGAATCTCCCATCAGCAGGATGATATATTTTATAAAAATCAATATTTTGTTTTAGCGTTTTATGTCTTTCTTGAGGATGCGATATTTGCGTAACATATGTTATACTATTATCTACATCAAACAAAGAACCAAAAAATGGCTTAAATTTATTTAATCCATAATCCGAATTTGGTATTCTTGATTCATAGTTATTTCTTAAATAATTTAAATAATTTTCATCTAATGTCTTCCAAATTATACTCATTGTTTTTCCTAAAATAAAACGAGCTAAATAGCTCATTTTATTAATACGATTTTGGTAGGATTCGTAACCTCTATTAATACGATTTTGGTAGGATTCGTAACCTCTATTAATACGATTTTGGTAGGATTCGTAACCTCTATTCTGCATTAAAACTTCTCATTTAACGGTTGAGATACACCGAGCATTAAACACTTAAAGTCTCCCACTTACTGGCAGGGAATCTCCTCACTTAAAGTTTTCCACTTGTAGGGCAGGAACTCTCCACACCTTTAAAATTCCCTACTATTTGGCAAAGGATCTCCTCACTTATATAAGACAATTATATTGTACCAAATATTTGTTTGTCAAGAAAAAATATTTCTATTAATAATAGTTTTCCGTATATATTATACCATATTAATACATAGTATGTCAAGTAAAATATATTATATTTATATTAAAAACAATCATCTAAATCATTACTACCATCACGTATAACGTATATCTGAGTAGTCTCAGATGATAAATGTCCGAGTAGAGCTTGTGCCGATTTTATATCTTTCCCTTGTCCTACTACGATATCCGTAGCTCTAGTTTCCCGCAGAAGGTGAGGGTGAACTCTTCTGCCAACTATTTTTGTAAACATTCCCGAACACCATTTATTAAAAGTGGTTTCAGTAACTTGCTGATATTCACCATTCTTATTTTTTGTTACAAATACAAAAGGACAATCATCATTTCCTCTAATGGATAACCAAAATTTTATTGCTTCTAATGCTTTATCGTCATACTGTAATCTTCTAACTTTTCCTTCACGACCCTTACCCTTACAGCGAATCAAAGGAGTCAAATAATAATTTTTTCCTTCAACTTTTTCATTATTAACCGTTTCTTTAAGTAATAATCTTGCTTCTGCTCTACGGCAACCAGAGGCATAACTAAATCCCAAATATGCTATCTGTTGCCATTTCCCTTTTTCTTTTAATGTATTAATTAATAATTCATATTCTTCTTGATTTAAAGGAATTTTCTCATGTAAAAATGCTTTTGCAGGATTGGGTATTTTCTTATTATAAATATTTCTAAACAACGGATAATCTTCACAATAATATAATTCAATATATCCACACAAACTAGAAACCGAACTTCTTTTAAATTTAACAGCAGAAGAAGACAATCCACGATTAATTAAAAAATTCTGATATTTTAATGCATCTCTTGGCTTTAATTCATACAAAGGTCTATTATCCGCATTATCTTTCACCCATCTGAAGAAAATTTTAAGTGCACTGTCATACTGTTCAAGAGTCTTAGGACTTAAATGACCTTGTTCTAAAAATTCTTCCGTCATTTGTCTATTCCATTCATTACATTCTTGCCATTCCTTAGTTGTTACTGGATTTATTTTATCAGCAATCTTTTCAACCAAAAAATCACTCACCACCAATTTAATATACTATATGTAGTATCTCTATCACTAAAAGACACTACATATAGTTACAAAACTACCATAAAAGCCATCTTTCATGACTAAAAAATTACAAACCCTTCAAGGACGATCATATACGCAGAAATTACATCACTACTAGCCAGCCAGCCTAATTCATCAGTAGAAACTATTCCATTATTCCTTACTTGTGGACATCTTAATCCTTGAGCAGTAAACAAACTTACATTTTGAGTTATAAAATATTCGACCTTACTACTCAAACTTGCTGCATCCTCCGAATTTTTTGATAAACAAAATATAGGTATCGTTACATTTCTACGATAAGGTTGACCATATGCAGCATAGACATAATTTTTCATCTTACTAGAAAATCCGTCTAAGACTAAGATATAATCTGCAAGTATATCCTTGCTTGAAGTTAATTTCTTTTTATCAACATAAACAGATTCATTATCAAGTACAATCTGTATAATACCTTGTGATACGGGTTTCTGTGTAACAGTTAATGTAAAAATCTCTGATAATGCGGTAGTCCCATTCTGCGTCAGAAACACCGTACTAGTGACTCCCGTACCATATGGTTTAAAAACTGCTAAAGTTTCATTACCTAATTGTGTACTAGTTGCAGTTATAACACCACTAGAAGAAGTTGTTGCTGTGTAATTGGGTAATGCGTCAATAGTATCTTTAATATTAGTGGTAATAGTAGAAATTGTATCAGTAGTTTTTACATTTACCAATACTGCATTATGATATTCAGAAAAAAGTAAATTATAAATAGAAGTCTTAATATCTAAAAGATATGATTCTGGACTATATATTATTAATCACCACACTTTAAACCTTCTCGCCTATATATCGCACACTTTCTTCAAATCGAAAATCATCTAAAAAATAACTTATTTTAATATTACTTAAATCAGGTAATATATTTATTGGATTCTTAGTATTATGATACAATACAAACCGTATCGAATTTTTTTCAGTCTCACTCATACTATCTAAATCAATTTGATCATTTACATCGAGCCACACGCCCCATTGCCCAACGGGAATTCCGTTTAATAATATTGTATTTTCTGATAATGTCAGACTTTTTGCTTCTTGTGCAATGCAATATAAATTACTACTTTGATAACCTAAACTATCATCAGTCCAATAAATCTTTATAGGTACAACACAATTCTCTAAAAAAACACTCTTACTAAATTCAGCCCATTCTTTTAATGTTTGTTCGTCTATATAAACCACCTTCTTAAAAATAAAAGAGGGATATCCCTCTTATTTTGTGTTTTTAGTTTTATCACGTTCCCTTTTTAATTCAGCATGAATTGATGCTTCATGTTGGTTATCTAAAGTATAACTAGAATAAAGTATATCTACCATAAGTTTTTCTTCTTCACTTAATTTATTATTTAATAACTTTAAGAATATCTCATCTGATAAAAAATATTTCGCCTTCATTTGGGCCATTAAGCCCCACATCTTCACTCCGTGCTCGAATCCATAATTATCCTTTATCTTTCCACTGCTTCTTTGCAACTCATCTAATTTATCTTCTAATTCCTTTATTTTTTTCTCAATTATTTTCTTTTCTTCTTCATCTTCAGTCTGTTGATATCTATTCCTTAATATCTGAAGTTCTTTTATTAATCTATCTAATTCTTGTTCATATTTTTTATTTTCTCTATCACTTATAGATTTCTCAAATTTTGAAGCAGAAAGTAAAGAACGAATCATTCTATTTTGTTGTTCTGGTAATTTTATAAATTTAAATTCAATACAATCTGAAATTGCCTTTTTAATTATATTAAATAATTCGTCAGAAATATTTTTAACAATTTCCACACATTCATCATTATCATCTGGCAAATCTAGTCCGTTTCCCATAAGTTTTATTAATTCAATAATTCTTAATAAACCTATTTTATTATTATATTCAATAATTTCTCTATCAGTTGTATCTCTTTTAGGTTCATTGTTTTTATCTAAAAGAGGCATATTAGATTCATCAGTTAAAATTGGAAATTCTTTATCTTTTAATTTATTACAAATCTCAAAATATTTTAATCTACTAAAATTAGTAGAGAGATAACCTATCATATATCCTTGATATATAATAGGTATCTCATAAGAAAGCAATTTAACTTCTTCTAATGTAACCTGTTTCGGCAGGGTAGGGGAGGGAGGAGTATTACCCTTCTGTTCCTTCTGTTTCTTCGGACTGTTGTTCTGTAATTTCCGATTCTTGTTTTCCTGCATTTAAATCGACTCCAGACTCCATAATTTTAGCATATATTTTATTAAGATTCTCAATACGTGTATTTATCTTGGAAAATACTAAATCTTCAAAAGTTTTATTTATAGAACTAGTAATTTCATCACTAAAATTATTATAATATTTAACAAGTTGATCATCATCCATATCACCAAAATCTACACCAATACACATTCTACGAAGTAAAAATGCAATACTAGTATTATTATTAATGGTATTAAATATTTTATTTTCTTTTTCATTTTCAGTCTTATCGTTATTACTATGTTGGGCTACTAACATATCCCAAAATTTAGCAAAATCTTCTGCACCTAATTCTTGTAAATAAAATAATGTCCTAGTTCCTTCTTCATCAGTATAATCTACAGGAATTTTTTTCTTTAAATTAACAAGATCCTGCCATTTTACAGTTTTCATTTGATTACCTTTCTTATTTAACAAACTTGCCAAAAATACCAATCCTCCAATTTAATTTTAATAAAAAACACTACTAGAATATTTAGCAGTGTCTAAAACACTAATTTAATTTTTGATATCAATATCAATTACTTTTTGAAGTTGCCATTTTTCATATTTTGATTTTCTTATATAAATTTCTATACGAGAAACACCATATGTTGGGATTTTTAATTCAAATATATCTTTACTGTACCATGTATTATAATTCCAATTACCATCAGGAGATAATAGTCCTATTTTATAATCACTGTATTTTATATTACTATCTCTCGTTATACTAAATATAAAATTCGGTTCAACTAAAAATTGTCCATACGATTCACTATCAACTACCGACCATGCTTCAACAATTGGATAATCAAAAGGCATTCTACAGTAACCTTTATAGATACCCCAATCTGATCCCCAACTATTTAGTACAATATAATAGGGAATACCGTTTATCTTCTCCCATCCAACAATAGTCAACATATGATATCCATATGAAGACTCTATCCCTGCATTTGGCAATGGTAAAATTCCACCATAATAAAATGAATCAAAAACAGGAATCATTATAGAAACAGGAGATGTAGTCATAATTGCAGATTGTATTTCATTTGAATTATATAACTTTGTATATGAAGTAATCTTATGATTTAACGCTTCATCTTTCATTGATTGGGTAATTAATGGATAAAGAGTTCTAAGATCTCCATTAACTGAAAATTGAGAATTTAAACATACACCACTATTTTTAAGATTATATAATGCTTGACGAGGTATCATACCATCATTATAATAATCATTACTATTTCTATTAGCATAAATAAAACTAGCACTATGAAATCTTGTTGTCGAAGGGTGATATTTTAATTCCAACATATCTTTTACGGCTCGTAATGAATAGGCAACACACATTGGATATGAACCTTGATCAAGTACTTGTGGTAACAAGTTAGGCCAAATATATGATTCTGGAATATTTTGTACTTGAGTAAGATTGTGGGTGCTAAACGTATTGTAAGTATTATAAGTATCTGATGGTATAGCACCTAAACCTTTTTGTTTATAATTAATATCTGATGCATTTGCTACTGAACAAAATAATAAACTAAAAAGAAATATTATTGTTGTAAATATCTTAAATAATTTTATTTTGTTTTCACCTTCTTCCTTACATAAAACCATAATAAAAAAAACGAAGTAAAATATCTCTCATTTACTCCGTTTTTCTTCGATTTACTATACTATCTATTTGTAAATATGGTAATAAAATGGAACTTTTGTGACGTGTTATATTTAATTCTATTACGCAGGAAGTAAACCAACTAGTTCGTTATACTGTTCCTGCCCAATCCGGTTGTTAAGCAAAAAAACGTCAAGTTTGATTAACATATCTTCTCTGGTCCCATATGTTCCGTTTTGAATAACTTTCTTGCAATAAGTGTATGTCATTTGTTTACCCTCCTATATTCCTAATTCAATTTTTGACAATCTGTAATCAAGATCAAGTAAATAATCTTCCGCTGTCGGGTCCGCTGCCACAGGTGGGTTTTGTTGGGCATCCTGCTCTAGCGTAGCTATTTCCTCTGCTGTTAATTCAACAACCTCCGTTGCTCCCGTGGAACAATTTACAATTACCTTATCCATTACAGCCTCGCCCCCAGTAATACAAATTCGCAGCCAGTTGCAAGATAATTTGCATCAGGATATAGTCTTATACTTGTAATTTTGTCAGTAGTATTGTTCCATCGACCGTTTAAGGTCCAGGGGGAAATAGAGCCAGCAGTCCATTGACCATTACAAAGCTTTCTTTTTGTAGCTGATACATTTGATATTAACAAATCTAATTGGGAACCTCTTCCTGTTGATGCTAATAAGGAACTGGCTCCAAACGATATATATGCTGCATCCACTCCGGCACTACTGACGTAATAATCGTAGTTAGCACCTGTGTCACTATTAAACCTCATTCTAAGTTCATGTGCAGACGTATCTAACGAAAGAAGATTTATTCCTATAATCCAAAACAAGTCGTAATCCGTTGATATGTCGGTAAAATCAACATATGTTGCAGTAGAAGCTAACACTGTGTAAACTATTTTTTCCCATAAACTTGCCACTCCCCATACAGGGAGTCCACCTGATAGAACTAAAACCTGTCCATCCGTTCCCTTTGCTAACCTCGCAGGAGTACCAGCCGCCGAAGCGTAAATAATATCCCCTGCGGCAGTTAAAAGAGATTTAAGAATAGGATTTGGGGGGATGAGTTGGAAATTGGTACCATCATAAATTACGGTTACAATCTGATTTGCCAGTATATCTCCTGTTTCTAAATCATTACTCACATTCTTTTTAATTGTTTTTGCGCCCTTGCCATTTACGTTAAGCGTAGCAGCCCCAGTGTTTGCTGTGTTGGCCTTGAAATTAAACGTCTGCCCTGCCGCATAAGCCGATATGGCAGGACTAGGGGTAATAACGTAGTCATCAGAAGCTTCACTGTCAGCAAAATAATGATGCGCATAATCAGCTTCATGCGCCAAAACTTCTGTTTCAATTGCTACTACCGCATCTTGTAAATTATTTATATCTGAACATTCATTTTGATCGCCAGTACTTTTATAAATCATAAATGCAGTAGCACCATTATTACCTGAAAATGTTAGATATCCTCTCCATAAATTAGTGTCAGTATGATAAGTTGCAGAACCTGTATAATCAGTTCCAGTTCCATCTGAACTAGAATTAACCGTCCATCCTGGATTAATTATATTATCATGACTAAATGGAAAATGTGTTCCATCTGTTAATATTGTTATTTGAGAATCAACACAATCTATACCTGCATCATTTTTATCGATCTTCGTTAAAAATGAATCTACTGATGTAGGGAAGCTACTTGCCATTTATCCACCACCTTAACTCCACCTGAAATTTCCATTAAATTTTAATGAACATAAACTTTTTTCTTTCCACTCTATTGTATAAGCATCAAATTCAATATTCGTAAGTGTCCTTGTATATTGTGCAACTTCATCTTCATCAAAAAAATTAAGAATTATTTGTAAATCACTATCTTCAAACCAATCTAATACTTTATTATTTGTTGTATCTACTAACATACTGTCAATGTTAATCGTACCTTTTTTATCTGTAATTATTGAACTTACATTCTGCCTCCAAATACGTTTTTCTTTTCTTGTAAGATTAAAATTAGCTGTTCCACTACAATAAGATGGTTCATAATATTGAGTATCGGTAGAAGATTTAACTAATAAAACTTGAACGTTATCCCCTATTAGAAGTTCACTCAATCAAATATCCAACTCCCTTTAAAGATTCAGTAACTAATGAATTTTCATTACCAGAAACAGAATATTCATTTAATTCAACTTCGCAAAATATATATTCAAATGCTTCGTGATTTTCTTCGTCATAACCATTTACAATAATATGCCAAGTTGTGTCTATATCTACCAAATCATCTAAACTTTCATTTATCATGTTATTATTTATTGAAATATTATTTTTACCTTTAATTATTCTTACTTCTTTATTTTCACTATTATAATATTTTTTAGGCAACTCTATTATAGTATCATTATTTTGTATTTCAACACTAGTACTACTATATATTTTATAAGGAGTATTATTAAAATAATTATATTTTACTTCATAACTTGCACTTTTAGTTATTGCACCAACTTGTAATTGACAACTAAAATAATTATTCTCTTTTATAATAGGATATCTATTAATAAATAAATAATTTCCATTTAAAGTACAAATTCTATTTTCTGAATCAATTATAATAATATCACCAATATTTAAATTACCTGATATGGCAATATTATAAGTAGTATCATTATTCATTACTACTAAATTAGGGTTAATACAAGATTCTCCTAAAGTAATAGTCAAATATATTGATGTATCACAATTATTAAAATTGTATATTTCAACAAAATCAGTAAAATTTTCTGTTTTAGTTTCTTCTTGAAAGAAAAAAACACTACATCCTTCAGAAATAAATGGTTCATTCATTAACTTGATCCACTCCAGACTAAACTTCCAATTGCATCAAATTTTTCAGTAATTAATCCTGAATCACTTTTTGACCAATTATAACCATTAAATTTAACATTACCAAAAATATAACTAACAATATTATCACTAAATACTTCAGTATTATCTCCAATTAATTCCATATGATAAGTATAACTATCATTTACATAACTCTTCATATTATCATTAACAAAATTCCTATCTAATGATAATTTATTTTCTAAATTTGTTTTCTTTGATTTTTGTTTAAGGTTGTAATACTTATTAGGTAAATCAACAGTATTATAATTTTTTTGATAACTTACATTTGATTTATAATGAATTAATTTTGAGTTAGTACTATAACCAACATATGATAATGTAATTGGAAAATTATATAATTCATCACATATAAATTGAAAAGAAAAACTAGTATTTGATTTAATAGAAGGATAAGAATTAAATATAGACAACACTGAAACATCGTTCTTTGTTATTAATCTATTATCTGAATCTATCACTACAACATCATTTTGAGATAAAGTAGTAAAAGGAAAGATAATATTAGATCCACTATTAATTTTTATTATTGGATTTGTACAATTAGATGTAATTGATATAGAAATAGAAGGGAGGGAACCTATATTATTTGTATTAGTCAATATAACTGTTCCGTTTTGGGTTAAAGTTTTTATCTCTTCTTGATAAATATTAATATCAAATTCTTCAGTAATAAAAGCGTTTAAGTCATTAATATAGTTCACCTACCTTCGTCTAATATTTTCATAAATATAAAAAATTAGTTTACCAAACTTATGTAAAGTTGCCCTAATTGATTTAGAAAGTGTAGAATTTATTGTAAATGTTTTAGTTGCTAAAAATGCTAATAATTTTGATAATTTATAATTTATATTAAAATATTTTGTTATAATAAAAGTAGCAAATTTGGTTGTTAAAATATTAACATTAAATATTTTATTTATTGAAATATCTAAATTTTTAGTAAATATTGAATTAATTATAAAATTATTAATTATTGATAAATTTATCGTTTTGGATAGATTTGTTAATATATTAAAATTTGCTATAAATAATTCAACAAAATTAGCAATTATAATTAAAGTAAATATAATTGAAAAACTTTTAATTGTACTAATAAATTTATTATGAGATAAAGAAGAAGATATATTAAAATTTAATGTTAAAGAATAACCAGATTCACCATATCTTAAAGCACTATATTTATTTTCACCATACAAAATTAAGACACCACCTTAAAGTTGTGGTTAATTATATTATATTAAGTAGTTGTACTAACAGTTACTTTTGCTGTAATTTGAAAAGAATCACCATTTTGACAAACATAAGCAGAAAATATACTTCTACCTAACATTGTTCCTGCACTTGGAGAATTAAAAATTCCTATTTCAGATACATTGCGCGTAGTTGTAAAAGTCCACGTTTTTTGAAGCTGTAATATATGTCCACTTTCTAATGTTGGTGTTACTTGAGCACGATCTGCGTCTGTACCATCAGTAAACTCTGCTCCTAATGCAGTATTAGTAGCAGCAAGCGGTAAGACTGATCCAGTATCACTTCCAATTGCAATATAATTAAAAGGATCAGGAACTACTACTATACCTCCAATTATTTTTACAACAGCATCTAAACCATCATTAGTAATTTGCTCTGCCACAAAATCACTCCTTTATTAAACAAATAAATTATATAAAAATAATAATATATAATTATGATAATATACTTTATAATCTTTTATTAATTTAAATTCTATTCCGTTTTTTAATACAAACTTGTGTTTTATATTACCGTTTATATCTGTTACAATATTTTCATACTCAATCAAAGGTTTAATACTTGGAAAACTCATAAAAACCCCTCTCTAAGTTAATACATATGATAATTTAAAAATTACAGTTCTTGGATTTAAATCATCAGTAGCAAGGTCAGAAATATTTTGTTTAACATAAAAATATTTAATTTCTTCGGGATCAAAATCACCAAGATCAATTATATTTGAATAAATAATATTATCTAATGAATAAGTTATGAATTGCTCACTATCAGTTTCTTTTTGAAGTAAACAATTATAAACTAAATTGTCTGATTCAGTACCAATATTTTTGATAAATAACTTAACTGTTTTTGTATCTCCTGGTTTACAAAATGGTAAATTATAATAAAAATAATTATTTATAGTTTGTAATGCTTGTTCTAGTAGACAGTCTTCGTTGGTATAAATGTTTAGTCCAATAGAAATAAAATCACCTCTAGGAGTTCAAATATTAAAATTTTGAGTTAGCAAATCAAAGAAAATGGGAGATAATGAACGTATGAAGAAGGTAAAATGGCAATAAAAGAAATCTTTTGTGATACATAAGAAATAAAATAAAAAGAGGGAATAGAATGATAATCTAGTCCCTCTTATGTTATATTTACTTTAATATTTTAATTTTATACAGTTGTGTAAGTAATTGTCTTATTTGCCGAATAAAATGTTCCACCATTACTTGTAACTACCTTACCTCTTAATACTATAGATCCTGGTGTAGTTGAAGAAGCAGTAATTTTTACAATATTACTATCTGTACCAGCAGACTGAGTAAACGTAACACCAGAAGTAGATTCAACTGTAATAGATGTAATTTCATTCATTAAAGACAATGCTGTAATATCAGTTAAAGTAATAGCATCTCCATAAATATCATTTGCTGTAATAGTTAGATTTGCCGTACTACCTGACACCAAACCAGTTGCACCACTAATAGTGGGTGAAACAGGAGTAACGCCCTTTTGAAGAATTTTTTTGGAAGTTACTGTGTAGCTTCCAGTACCTTCTAATTTATACAAAGATTCGGCGTCTCCCTTTGTTTCGGATATGTTATTAATCTTCCCGCGATAAAGCCTCATCTCATAATAAATAGCTGAACCATCTGCTGCCGTAGGAGCACGGTCATCAGTAATACATTCTGCAAACCACAAATCATCACCCTTGTAAGGATAGATTGAGTTAAGCAAACCCCTTTGAACCTGAGTAATTTTAAGTTCGCTAGAAGTTTTACCTTCTTTTTGTTCAGTTAAGTCCTTGTTGTCATAAACGTCCACAAGGTTAGTAGTATCAGATGCTTCGAACGATTCTAAACCATCAACAAAAACCCAAGTACTCCCTGTACCAACTGGATCATATTGACTGATAGTGCCATAAGGCATAATATATAAATCCCTCTCTGATCCAATAATTGCAGATGCATAGTTACGATCACCAATAATCGTTTCTGAGAAAGTATCAACCGAAGGGATAAAAGCCATAAATAAATTCCTCCTTTAATTAATTTAATATAATATTTAGTTTTTCTTTTACACCTTGTAAATTATTTTTTAAATCTTCAGGATATAATGCGATAAATTTCATATTGTTTTTATTGCAATAATTATTATAAAATTCAATTTTGCGATATGTTTTATTTACATATTCAACTAATATATTTTCATTTCGATTTTCGTGAAACCATCCAAAATACTCTAATATAAAATTATTATTTAATATCCAATCTGGAATATAATTTTCTCCAGTTTCGTTATTATATATTTTATACTTTCTACTGGTTCCATAATAATTTACTTCAACATCATAATTGTCTAACATACAATGATGTATCATTACTTCTTCTTTTGAATCCATTTTTAAACCATCTCTACTTAATGGTATCTTAAAATCTAATGGATTAAAAATATTTGGATATACTTCATTTATCCATAAATAAATATTAGAATTATAGAATTTATCTAAAACTAATGAAAATTTATGAAAACATTCTTTAATATAAGTATATGATAGAGTAGATGGGACTTTAGATAAATCCAATTTTAGTATATCTTCTATTAACCATTTCATTGCGCTAATACGATGTTGTTTATCTTTCCAATAATTAGTAGGAATAACATTCATTTCATATTCCCTTATATTTAATTCTGGAAAAGCAGTAGATATTGCTTTATATACCGAACAATTAAAATGTGTAATAGCGGCACCAAGATTGTTGTCATTAAAATCTTTAGTTTGTAATTTAAGCAAATCTTCTCTTTTAGTTATATTTAATCTGTCACAAATTAACCACCGAATCGCCTCAATTAATTTACTTTTATCTTCCCAATAGTTTCTTTGAACTACATTCATTTGAAATGGTTTCCATCTATTAGGAAATACATAATTCAAATAATCATACAATATTCCATTAAATTTACCATTTACTAAACTACTCAACCTATATTTATATATTAATTTATGAGTAAGTTTTTTGGGAATATCATCTATATTATGGATTATATTATTTTTTATTAATCTATTAATTAACCAATCTGTAGCAATTAATATATTTTCATCATTCCAAAAAGAAATATTAACATCCCAAAAATACCAATCATATATTTTAAATTCAGGAAACCACTCTTTAAATTTTTCGTAAATATTAAAATATTGAGATATTCTTATTAAATTATATTCTTTTAAAATACTTCTTAATTTTAATCCAAGTAAATCTGCTTCTGATAATTTAAGTTTTTCTAAGAATAAATACCTTATTAATATTTTTGCATTATCTTCATTTTGAAATGTTCCATCTGGAAATTTCTTTCTTGCTCCAGATAATACTTCCTCATAAATATTTATTAAACATTTTTCCAACAATCCACCCTCTTAATTTATATTCCCTCTTATAAAATAAAAAATAGGGATAAAGGTAAGAGGGTGCAAACCTTATCGTCAAGGATCGCGTTTCCCTGACTATCCCTATCAACATATTATATCATATTTTATTCAATTTGTCAATTATTATTTTATTTTCACTCCATTATCAAACCTTTATTCAATTGCACAATCATACTATTCACCTGTGTCACTACTTTCTTCAATTCCTGATTCTTATCCATATCTTTTTTCAAAATTTCAATTAATCCATTAAATCTTTTAGAAAGTAATCCACAATATTTATCTAAAGGTATCTGCATTTCGCACACCTTATTAAATTCATCAATATACTTATAATTTACTTTTAGATTGGCACCACCCAACTTCGCTCCATACATGATTCACACTCCTTATAATTGTGTTGCTAAAATATCATTTATTTTACTACTAACCTTTAATAAATCTTCTCTCAATGATTTTTTAGTATCACCCATGCCTGTTAACTTGTAGGCATCACTTACAATATTTGTAAGGGCACTATATTTTGTTACTTTATCTTCTTTAAGTCTTTCATACATCCATAACCCAAGCAGATTCTTTAACTTTTCAGTTAATTCATCTGTAGTAGTAAATTGTTTTACCGTATAATCAATAGTTGCATCTTCATCAATATAAGTAACAAAATTAGCAAATTTTGCTTGAATATATTTATCACACTTCGTTGTAGGATTTTGTTTTTCCTCTTCATCTGTACATTGTGCATAAAAATAACTATATATGTCTTCGAAATCATAAATATAAGACATCAAAACACCTACTTAATAGGAATAAAAGGGAAGTTTTATCTTCCCTTTACGACCCAACAGCAATCCAATTTGCAGTTACCGAACTAGTTGAGGTAGTTGCAGTATACAAATAAGTATAGCAATTTAATATGATATAACCTGGATCAGTACTCAATATTGCAGTACAATTAGCAGGAGCAGCACCACCAGTTGAAGGAGCAGTAGTAAGATTTGCTACAGCACTAACAACAGTATTAAGACCAGTATTTACAGCAAGAGAGTGTCCTGCACCAGTAGTTGTTACAGCAGTTGCATTTCTAGCAATTTTTTCATTACCATTTATGGATATTACTGTATTATATTTAAGTTGAAAATCACTCAATTGATTTAACCTCCTTTACTACAAGGATAACAAATATTTACCTATAGTCCTGTTTTTCTCCTAAGAATCTAAAACTAGCAGCAGTACTAGCTGTAGTATAATAAATCTTATAAACAGGAAACTTCATATCATTAAGAGATTCGCCAGCTTTTAAAGTAAAATAATTACTTTCTGTAGTACCACCATCGAAATTGAAAGTGATAGTACTAGTACTATCATTAACAAGAAGATTTGTTTTCTTAGTATCAACAGTACTATATCCTTCACTAGTAGTTGCATTTGTTGCAACAGAAACATGATATTGATAAGACATCTATAAAAACCTCCTTAATATTTTATTTTTCATTTCCACTCTTTTCTAATTCTGATAATTCATCGTCATAAACAACCATTCCAGTAACCTTTTCAATAAAATCAATTTTACTGCGTGGTAAATCATATTTTCTTGCAGCTTCAACTAACTTTTCTTTAGAATGATGTTCAGTTACTTCGGACAATCTTTCTTTAACTGCTTTACTAAGACTACCAGTAATTAGTTTTTCAAATTCTGCAATAGAAAAAGTATTAGCACTTCTGACAGCATAACCCAATTCTTGCAACAGTTCTTTTTCACTTTGATCTATTTCGAGCAAACCCTTAGAAAAACTTTTACTAGTAGCATTTACGTGATATAACTCATTAAGAGGAACAGGTTGGTATCCATCTCTAGTAATAGGAATTATCCTATTAGTATCTGAACAAACAAAATAATGAGTACCCTTTGTTCTATTATAAACCTTAACTTTCCTGTCATCCGACATAAATTAAATACGACACATCCTTTATAATTTTAAATTTAATTGTTCCTTAACACATAGATATAAAAATTAAATAAAAGAAGAGTATGAATTAAAGGAAATCATACTCTCGTCAATAATTTCATGACACTTATCTATCTTTTATTTGATAATAAATTTTAAAGAGTTGAGTCTTCATATACCGCAAGGGGGAACCTATTCGATACTAAGCCAATTCCGACTTTCTTATACATGGGAACTTCATAAATCCTACTCTGAGTATGAGTATCGGGGTAAGTCTGAACTTCGCCTTCAAAGACTACCTTAAGGGATCTCTTACTCCTATCTAAACTAGAAGGAACAATATACACATAACCTTTATCCAACACAGTAGTAGTCATATCGGTGTCATTCGCTAAAGGATTATTTAACTGAACAATTCTTGCACCACGATAATTACCAAGAACTCCAGTTTCATTAAAGTTAACAGCAATACTTTCAGGAACAATATTATTAAAACCAGTTAGTGGAACAAACTTCTGAGCAGCAGCAATATCCGCAAAAATTAATGGAGTACCTAATCTCCTGATAGCAGTAATGAGAGTATCAATACCAGGAGTAATACCGTTCCCACTAGCATACCACGGAGAACTTAAAGCACTCCAATAAGCATAAAGTACAGTCTCTATCTTCTGTACAAATGTAACTTCCATTGCTGTTACAGCATCATTTACAACACTTGTAAAGTCAATCTGACCATTTTGTAGTTGTTCAAGATCAACAGCAGGAGCAACAGAAATTTCATCAGTCTCAATAGTGACATATTTTGTACCAACCATAGTTCTAAGAGCAGTAGAACCTTTAGCTTGCCATAAAGCAGTAATGTTACCACGTTGCTTTTTAAATTCTGCTTTATCACCCAATGATACACGTTTTACATCAGCAATTTCATCTACAAACTGATTAAGATTAATAGCCAATTTATCATCAACTAAAAATCCAACCAATTGTCCCAATTCAAACAAACTCATAGGATCACGTTTTGTAGCAAGTTCCTTTAAAATTTCTTGTGCCTCTTGATAATCTTCATTTTTTACTTCATTAGGCTTATACATAACCTGCGAACAAATCTCAACGATAGGTGATTTTTTACTTAAAGTTGCCATCTATATAAACTACCTCCTCAAATATATTATATTAACTTTTATTAGGCGCCAGCTATACGTAATTGAAGTGCATTATTACCATAAAGCGTAGTTTTACCATGTACTACTGCACGAAGTACAGGACTTTCTGTGGTAATAGCAATCCACTTGCCTTGAGTACCACTACCAGTAGAACTATTAACTAAAAAAGCATCTCCTTTAGTAATAGAAGCATAAGTACCAATAAACCTATCGGTTGTAATTATATCTCCAACAAGTGGTGCTTTTAAACGCAGATATTCACCATCAGCGACATAAAAATCCTCACTATCAGTCATATCAGTGTCAGCGTAACTATCATAGTTACAACAAATAAATAAATTGTAACCTGCTGCAATGTCAGTAGTAGTAGGAATAGTAGCAGTACCGGCAGAATCACTAGCATAAACTACATCACCAGGATAAACCGAACCAGACGCTTTAAAAGTACCAATATAAACTTCACTATTAGTTCTATCAACACAAATTGCCATTAAAATACTCCTCCTTAAATAAAAGTTTTATTTTTACTTACTATGTGGTGTATACATTTTTTCTTTTAGAGATTGAGGGATGAGATCCTTACCATTTTCATTAATATGAATTGTTACATCGTCTGTTTTAGTTTTGGTTTCATTTAGTTCAGTAGTTGCTTTTTCAACTACTTTTTTAGCAATAATAGTATTTATTTTTATTTCGTCTACTTCATTAATAGCAACTTTAATTTCTTCATTTTCTTCAATATCTTTTTCAGAAATAAATTTACTATCTAGAGCAAATTTTTTAAGATGTTCACGTTTTTCGTTTAATTCTTTTTCTTTTAGTTCATTTTGAATTTTATTATATTCTTCTTTAATAGGTTCAAAAGATTTTACCTGCTCTTGAAGATCAGTAACAACCTTTCCTAATTGAATTATTTTTTCATTTGCCTCATTACTACTAAATTTTAATGCTTCGTCTTTTTGAGAAATTTCACCTTGAAGAGTTTCAAGTTGAGTTTTGAGATCGTTGATTTCAGTATCTTTAGTAGTAATTGTCTCTTTAAGTCCATTAACTTCATTTTGTAGATCTTCGTTTACCGTATTTGTTTCAGTACCTTCATTCTGATTTACAGGAATCCAAGCACTTACAACCTCAACGGCAGAACTCATATCAACAGTTACATCACTTTCTCCAGCAGTATAAGTAAACTTAAAATACTTACCAGATTCATTTTCACAAGCAACAACATATTCATTAAAAAGTTCAGCTATCCAATATTTGTAAATCACATAACCATCTGCATCCTTTTCGTTATTTAGTTGTGACCATAATTGTTCTCTTATGTCATCAAAAGATAAAGCATTATTTTCAATATAGTTTTTTATTTCTTTACCGAAATTAAATTCTATTTGTTGTTTATCTGGCACATCTTTACCTCCTTCATTATTTATATTTAAACTTGATATTTCAAGATCAAGTTCATTGTAGTGTTTTTTAATGTGTTTTAACGCCTTACTATTATCAGGATCATTTTGCATTAACCTAGAATAAGCTGCTTGCACACCTCTTTTATGAACAACAAGAGTATCATCTTTAATAACATGATGTGGATACTTTAAATTACTACTTGGACTATCTTCATATCCATCTAGCACAATTAAATAAGTCTCCTTTACAAGAGACTTATAATTACTTGCGTTCATAATACTTTTACGTAAAGCAGACTTATCTACTTCTGACCAATCACCATCTGTTGCTGAATCTGAAGAATTGTCAATAGATATTTTATCACTAGTTCCATTATCAGCAGAAACTTCTAAGTCTTTTTGATATGCTTCTGCAACCTGTAAATTATATTCATACATAGCAGAATCAGCATATGCTCCACGCTTGGTTGAACCCAACAAACAGTGACCAAAATAGAGTACAGATTTTATTGCTGTCCTACCATTTTCGGAAAATTCAAAACCACCTAATGAGACTTCGCACGATGTATCAATTCTACCATTCTCGTTATATAATTCTTCTATTACATTTAATGTGTTTTGGAATCTTAACCATAAAAATCCTTCTGCCCAAAGCCCGTATACATCTTCATTATTAATCTGATGTGTACCAATATGAGTATTAAAAAGTGTTCCGATCCCTTCGGTATTCAAGCGGATTATGTTTCCATCCTCATCGAACTCAGGTTCGTGCCCACCTAAATCGTCACCTTTTAATGCAGCAACTATAGGAGCACCGTTTAAACTATCATAAAATGGTTTGTTGGTTTTAGGATTGTTGGTAGAACATAATTCCTCGGTAATACGAAAATTATTCCCATTAAAGTCGAAATTATGGATAAAAAATAAACATAGTTTTCTATCTGAATAAGGTGATTCTGATAATATTGATGCAAGTTGTATATTAAGAAGTTCTTTGTTTGGTTTAGGCAACTTCATTTATCACCTCCTTTAAAAAATTATCCAAAATAATCTCTATATTATCAAATTCCCAATAAGGAATACGAAGAAGAGGAATGTTGTTCTTAATACAATATTCATATTTTATATTATCATTGCATTGAACATATTCTAAATGTTTTTGTCCTCCCCAATATTCTATAGGTTCATAATGTTGTATTCCTTGATATTCAATAAGACCTACTAAATTATAATTAGAATTTAGTAATCCAAAATCAAAGCGAAGTTGAGTTATATTTTTACAATCTTTAAATGAATATTGTGGTTTGAATAATATATTATTAATATCTAATATATATTTAATTTTATTTTCACCCTTAGATTTATTATTACATATATGACATCCAGATTTACCAGATAAAAAAGAATTTGGCGTAACTAAAAATTCATTACCGCAAATATTATGCTTTATTAAAATATTTGTACTACTATTTACATATTCTCCTAAAACACAATACTCATTATTAGTTAATAATTTAACTTCTTCTTTAAAATATTCTGTTGTTTTTTTTATTAAACCAGAACAATTAGGACATACATTCGTTTTTAATAAATATTGAGGATTTGTATAAAATATATTATTACACTCATTATGTTGTACTTTTATATTAATTTTACAATTAATATATTCATTTAAAATTGTATACTTATCACCATATAAATCATATATTTCATTACAATATTGATCATGCATTTTTGTACCAAGTTTATTTCTACTAATTTGCCTTATTTTATTACAAGTAGGACATCTTGTATCACTCAAAAAAGAACTAGGTAGTATCATATATTCGCTATTACATATATTATGCTTCATTAAAATATCTGTATGATTATTTATATATTCACCTAATACAAAATATTCGTTGTTAACCAATTGGTATACTTCTTCTTTAAATTGTTCTGTTGTTTTCTTAATATTACCAGCACATTGAGGACAACGATTACCTTTTAAAAAATCATTAGGTCTGACATCCCATTCATGTTTACATATTAAATGTTTAATTTTTATTTTAGTTTTATTGTTTATATATTCACCTAAAACTTCATATTCGTTATTGCTTATACTTTTAACTTTAGTACCAAAAGTTTCTGTTGTATATTTTAATCTATTACCGCATTTTGGACATCTTCTACCAGATAAAAACATTGCAGGTTTAACTTTGTATTCATAATTACATTTATTATGTTTTATATCAATATGTATATTGGCATTTATATATTTACTTAATATTATATATTCATCTTCAACTAAATCAAAAACCTCTTTGCAGAATTCTTCGTGTGTTTTTTGTTTTCCCATATACCAACACTCCTTTAGTAATGTAAATTAAAAGAAGTTAAATCATTGACTTAACTTCTCTCATATATTTCATAAAACTATGTAAATGTTCATCTTCTTTCCATTTACCTATCAACTCATCTAATCTCTCACCAGTTTCAAAATAGAATATCGTCTTACCTGTATCCTTGTGCTTTGCAACCTTTTCAATTTTTAATCCATTCATTTTTAAGTAAGCGCAGAGAGGAATTGAATAGAAATATTGTAGTTTTTTATTCATAAAAACTCCTTTTAGAAATTATCCAAAATATAAAAACCTACCGAATAGGGTAGGGGAGTGGGGGAATAAAAGAATTGTTTTGTGGTTAGTTATTTAGTATTTGGTTGATTGTTTCCATCTGCATTATCACTCTTAATTGAATTGTCTTTTTTATCTTTAGTTTTCTTTTTTGGTGCTCCAACATCATCTTTACCAGATTGTGTAAAAGTCGATTTCGGAGGCTCAAGTTTATCTTTTATTTTCTTTTCATTTTCTTCATCAATTAATTGTTCAAACGCATCAATAGGTACGCCAATACTATTAATATAAAGCGACAAACTACCACCATACTCAAATTGTGTTTTCATATTATCAATAAAGTCTTGTCTATTAATATTAGTAATTCTAAAGAATTTCATTTCAAAAACAAAATTTCTTGAAGGTACTAATCTATCAAATTGTTTATTAAATAAATATTCTTCTACATGTTCCATAATCGTAAACATCTGACTAGCAATTGCTTCAATATTAAATGTTTGTCCTGAGAAAGTAGCACCAGTACCATTAAGTACTGCCAAACTAACTCCCAAATCTGCCGTCATCCTATTTAAACTTTCTTCATTACGTTTAGTTTGTAAAACATCTGTATTTACGTCAATACCTTTAAGTTCACTATAAAAAGGAGTTGTAATTAATTTTATTCCACCATTTTTATTTGTAGTATCATTTAAAACAGTCCTTACGCTTTCGTGTGCTTGTTTTTGTTGCGTTGGTGTCGGCCTATATGAATCCTTATTCATATCACCTAATTTCTGGTGAATCAATTGTCTATTAATCCGATCATAAATAGTACGATCTGTATTAATTAAAGCATTATCATAAAGTAAATCATCAAATGCAGCTAAACCTAATGGTCTGCCCCAAACATCTTCTAATTTACACCATGCTTTTACACAAACTGTATTATTTATATCTAGAGGATACCAACGTTTAGCACTATCTTTTTTATAGGTTAAATAACCAGTTTTAAATTCAGGAGGAAAACCATCTAAAGCATCTTGGATAGTAATAACATTTCCTTCGCTATCGTAATTCTTAGTTATATTAAATTTGTCAAAATACTTCATATCAAAAGCTAATTGAAAATCTGTATTTGTAATTTTGATAATTTTTGTATAGTCCAAGTCTAATGGTTGAACAGTTTTATAATCTCTTATATAAGCAAAATATGTACCATAGAGTAAAACCTTAAATAAGATATCGCGAATAATTATTCTTGACTTAATATCTTTTACAAATCGTTCAATTTTCTTTTGATAATCTTTATATTTTGCCTTCTCTTTTTCATTACAAAGAATTATATAATCAAGAGGAAGAATATTGACCATAAAATCTATTGCTTTTCTATAAACACCTTTTGAGTTATACATTAGTTCAGATATATTACGTAATTGTTTATTATAAGAAATATGATTTCTAAGATAATTATTTAAATCTTGTAAACTAATGTTAACACCATTCATATCATTTATATACATTGATGTAATTGTATCAGCATAAGACTGGAGTTCAATTAGGTTTTTATTTTCAGTTTGGTTTATCTCTGTAATAATTGGTTGAGATTTATTAGATTTAGATTTATTCTTTTTACGTTGTTTGGTCAAAAATTCACCTCCTTAGTTGTAGAAACAGTAAAATTCATCTTCTTCTGTATTTGCATTCATTTTATTTTCTTCTTCCATCTCTTTACATATTAATAATGCCATTCCTAAAGCAGATACACGGTCTTTTCTAGAACTTTTATTTATTCTTCTATAAAGTACATTTCCACTATCAGAAATATATTGCTCCATATTTCCTAATTCTTGAATTAATAAATCCGTTTCCAAATAAAGGGAATACTCATTTTCATTAATTTGATCGCTAGCAAACTGATTATACATTTGAGTAGAAGGAAATAATAATTCTAAACTTTTATTTTCAAAACAGTTCTTCATGTATGTATATAAAGTATTATTTAATGAACCTACTGCTTTAAAAACCCTAAGTAATGGTATTGCACCTTTTAAATTCTTTCTTTGTTCATCGTCATCGGGAACAAGAGGATTTCTCTCTTCTCTTTCTCCTTTATCATTTACAAATTCCCATGTTTCATCAAATAATTCTGGTAATATCTCACCCATACTTCTACCATCAAATACCAACTTAATTGCATTAGGAAATAATTCTACTAATTTTCTTAATTCATCTCTTTGTTCATGTAGAGTTAAACCACGATAAGTTTTTATATATACTAATTTTTTACTATATGTACCATTTGGTTTAGGTTTTAATTTTAAGACAATAGAACAAGCGTTATCTCCTTCTTTTTTGTCACTCAAAGCTATATCATGAGAAATTATATATTGTGTATTTGATTTTTTAGGTTGTTGTTTTTCAAAACTTTCTAATGTTCTACATGGTTCAGTTAATTCATAAGGATAAAAACTTCCTTCAACACTACCGACCCATTTTGCTTCCCACTCATATTGAAAAATTGATTTTGTCATTGAAGGTTTTGTGCGTTCTCTTTCTATAAAATCAGGGGTAATAATACCAGATCGAATACCAGTATTATAATGAAACTGACACACAAAATAATCCTTATTAGTTGGTTTTTTCATTTCTTCTAAGTAATGTGCATATCTTCCAAATAAATCGCATGTTTTTAAATATGCAGAAGATATTTCTATTATTTTACTATCTTCATCCATAAAACCTTGCTCTTTAAATTTATAATATAAATCCCTATGATATTGTGTCATAGGGGTAATTATTTCATCTATCAATTTCGTTTTTACGAGGCGTGACTCATCAATCACCGCAATTTTGAATCTCCAACCACGTGCAAAATCTCCATGTGCTCCAAGAGCTACCGTTCTTATTGTGGAACCAGATTTTAATTTTACCAAACACTCGTCTTTACCAGTTTTTAAAGGGAAAACAAGCTCTCTACGAATATTCTCGTTTTTGGAAAACTGTCCCTCTATGTACTGCTTAACAATCATAGCTGCCTGACCCTGCGTACCTGACATAATTCCAATAGGACAATTGCTATAAAGTATTCCGAGGCATAAAACCGCAAGTGCAATCATAAATGATTTTCCCATTGAACGTGGCATAATAGCCATAATATTAGGATATCTACCTATAGCACGAAGTAATACTTTCTGAAAATCAAAAAGTTTCACTTGTAAAACCTCTTCGGCAAAAATATCCATATATTGACGATAAAAATAAATCTGCTTTTTCCATTCTTCTTCATTTCTTAATTCTACTTTTAATGGAGTATAACTATCTGGACTTTCCGCATTATCATAAGCACCATCTTTGATTTTTCTGCTTTTATGACTAAAATTATTATGAATTGCCAATTCTATATCACCACAGTTGAAGAAGTTATTATATACTTATAATCGTTTAAAACTTTTTCAGTATTATCGTCTGGTATATCTAAATCTAAATTTGTAGGAATAAACCCTTTATCCTCAAGTCTTTTAGTTATCACGCCAACACTTCCTAATCCAACTACATCATTTGCACTTCTACTACTTTCATTAAATTGAGCACTTTTACAAAGATCATCAAATATTTTTTTGCAACTTTCATATCTTTTTTCTGCACCAGCACTATTATCTAACATTTCTTCATACGCAATATCCATTGCTAATGATGCTTTTGCAATTTTCATTGCATAATCCATATGGTTTCTTGTTATAATGTTATAATCTTGTATTAAATTTTGCACATATTCATTTAAATAGTTAATTTCTGATTCAGTATAATTACCTCTCCATTTTTCATTATAATCTTTTTTACTATCTTTCTTTTTTGTTTTATTATTTTTACTTTTTAATGGAAAGTGTTCATAATTACCACTTATATTTCCTTGAGCATAATATTTACTAATAGCACTCTTCATTACAAGTTCATTAAAGTTAGATGGTAAATTTTGGTGATTAGGATATTTTTTTAATTCTCTATCTCTACTCCAATTAAAAGCATCATTAAAATTAATTTCATTAAATTCTGTATTGTTTATATCTAAATATTCTATTAAAGAATCTTTAGATATTATTTTCTCTTTTTTGCAAGTTCTACAAAAACATTCGTAACCGTCTTTTGTGAATTTTGATTTAGGAAATTCAGATATTCTTTTTGTCTTTTTGCAATTTCTACATTCTTTGCTAACTAACTCAGACATAATACACCTCAAGCAATTAGTTTTATATTTAAACTTTTTAGATAATTATCTAAAATATTCTCTATATTATTAAATTCCCAATAGGGTATTCTTAATAAAAGAATGTTATTTTTCTTACAATAGATATTTTTCATTTGATCGTGTTTAATTGTTCTTTCATATGAATATTTACCAAAAATATTGTCTCTATAATGACCTTCGCCATCATATTCGATAAGTAATTTTAAATTATTATCATCTAATACTCCAAAGTCAAATTTTAAAGGATTACCTTTATCTGACAATAAATTAGAAAAATAATATTGTGGAACAAAATATAATTTTAATTTTTCCAAATAATATCTTACCTCTTTTTCGCCTTTTGATTCGTTACAAACAGGGCATCTACTACCACATAAAAAATTATTTGGTATTATAAACCATTCATGATTATTACAACTATTATTATTATGTTTCATTAATATTGGTGTTTTGTTATTTTTATATTTACCCAATACTGAATATTCATTATTAGTTATACTGTATACTTCTTGTACAAATATATTATGTTTTTTAGTCTGTTTAATCTTAGTATTTTTATTGCCACATATAGGACACCTATATCCATGTAAAAAATTATTTGGAGTTACATAATATTCATGTTCACAAATATTATGTTTCATTAAAATATGCGTAGCAGTATTTATATATTTACTTAATACTGAATACTCATTTTTAACTAAATTGAAAACCTCTTGTACAAACTCATCATGAGTCTTTTTATAACTTCTATGTTGACACTGAGGACACCTAACACCTCTTAGAAATGTTATTGGTGCTATATCCCATTTATACCCACATATCTTATGTTTCATTGTTATTTTAGTAGTAGATTTTATATAGTTACTACCAACTTCATATTCATCATTAGTTAATGTTTTAACTTCCAAACAGTATGTTTCGTGAGTTCTTTTAACTTTTTCCAAAAAATTTCCTCCTTGTAATATGTAATTTAGATTTTATAAACCAATCATTAATTTTCTTACTTCTTTAAATGCTTTATAATAATTATTAAATTGTTGATCTAATTTCCATTTTTGAATTATTTCTTCTAGTTTAGGTGTATTCTCAACAAAAAACATCGTTCTTCCTGTTTGATGATGCTTATCTACTTTTTCAATTTTGATATTGTTTAGAATTAAAAAAGCAACTAATGGTTGAGAATAAAAATATTGTAATTTCTTATCCAATCTATCATCCTTCCAAACAAAAAAGAGGACTATTATCATCCTCTTCCGCACTACCATAAAGTCCACAATTTATTTCTAATCTATATATTTTTTCAATTGATATACAAATTTCTGAGTTCCCACATTTACATCAACATCTATATAATTCCATCCCAAAGTTGTTACTGTAATAGGACAATACACAATCTCATCACTAACTACACAATTTATCACACTTGTAGTACCAGTAATTGTACATGTAGCACTATCTATGGCAAAAATTTTATTACTCGGACTATATAATTCTAACCCTAAATTTAAATTATCATCAATTTCCAAAGTCTTTAAAGGTAATTCTCTAAATTGTAAATCTAATGTACTACTACTTACGATTGGATCTAAATCAATTGGCATATCATCACCTACCATGATGCACATGCATCAAGATTTATACTAGCAACAGAAGGTATTGTTCTCTTTATTTCTTTTGCATACGCTACACTAGATTTTTTAAACTCGAATATGTAATTCTCTGGATCAAGATTAAAAATCACTTGACCACTTACATCACTAATTGCACTCAGTAAAGCAACCCTACTTGAATCATAAACTATTACATTAACATCTTCTGCAACAACACCAGAAATTGTTATATCTACTGTTACAGCACAACTTCCAACACCATCATAACTATCAGAAGATAACTTCCTATTAGTGTAACTCCAAATACTATCGTCCGTTACAACGCTTCTTGTACTAACCTTTGCATCCAAATTATCTAATTTTGATGATCTAGTACTAGTTAATTTAGTATTTAATAAAAATACTCCGGTTGCAGCATCATTAGCATTAGTATTTATAGTATTAATTTTAGTATCTACACTATCAATATTTGTATCTATAATATCAATTTTATCATCAATTGTATCTATCGTATTATTAATTGTAGTTGTATTATTTAATATATTACTTATATTTGCATTATCTGGAATAGTATAATCAGCACTTGCTAATCTACTTGAGATTGTTGCATCTATTTTATCAAATTCATCTATTACACTAAAAGCAATCCCATCTTCAGTTTTGTAAACTAAAGGTTCACTACATCTAACTATAAAATAATCAGCTTCAGTAGGGGTAAAACCATATATGTATACACCAGCAAATTTATGTGTCATTAAATTATTAAAACTTACGTCCTGCCACTCTGAAGTTGTTCCATTCCAATATTTATTTTTTGATTGTGACCAAATTACACAGAAGGAGGAGACGCTATCAGTAACAGGAGAATTAGCATTATCTAGTATTAAAAATGGAATACTGATAAGTTGATTTACTTTATATATGTGTCAAACCCCCTTCCATTAAAATGGCCTTCATATTTCCTTTATCTTTATACTGATAATAATATATAGGTCTATTTGATACTGTAGAATTACTAGAATAAAAAGAAGTATATGTTAATAAATCTTCATCACTTGCTTTTATTAAAATACCATTATTAGCAGATATACCTAATACCCAATTTTTAACCAAATCTAATATATCAAAAACATAAACCGTACCTGAACTTGTAATTATATTGTATGAATTTATTGGTATTGGATTATAATCAGGTTGACCAACCCAATTAATATTTTCTAGCCAACTATTTGTCACTTCATGAATATTATATAATCCACTACCACCAACATCACATTTTAAATAAATATTCGCTTGAAGTAATATCGACATTCTAGGCAAGAGTGAAATTTCCGGTGGTTTCGTCAGTAATCTCCATTTATTACCACTTGAATCCTTACCTAATCTTAAAAATATATCATTAGCAAAATTTGATATTGGATTTAATGAAGAAATACAAGTATCAACTACACTACTTTCAGGATATTGAAGTTGGAGGACATGTACCGAAATTTTTAATCCCCACCCTCTTTATCAGTATAAATTAATTGTATTTGTTTTTTAGATTTGTAATATTTATCTCTTTGCTTTTTTCTATTATTTTTATCTTTAACATTATATTCTAATAAACATTCTGATTGTTCGCAACTATCAAAATACTTACAACGTTCATTACAATTCAATTAAAAATATCTCACTCCAATTTTATAAAATTTATATCATAAAACTATCGTTTTGTTATTATATTAAGATTTATCTTATTAATTAAAAAAATTATGCATCAATCAACCTAATGCATCTCTTAATTGCAGATACCGGCTTTACAACACCAACAGGTTTTACAACCTCAACAGTCTTTAAAACACTTGATACATCCACCAAACTAACCCTAATCGTAACCTTGTCTATCTGCAGATATGTATACATATACCCATTTTTGTCCTGCTTAGTCCAGTTCCACATAGTATTTGACTTAATTAATATGCGCTGTGGCATCATACCGAGCGTTGGGAACCAATCTGCTCCTTCATTGTCTGAGAGATAAAAATAACTGTTTTGCTCATCTGTACTGGTAACATCATAAGCATTGGAAGCCATCAATACACCGCTTGTATTCCACTTGTGATGCCACATTACCTCATATCTACAAGGAGAGGTTTTTTCAACTTCACCTGTGACACGGTTATACCTAACCATATAAGCTGTTTCAGCGTTGGCATCCATGCCCCAATGGACGTAGTTTTGCGTAAACAATGCCCCGCAAGCCCTGGCTCTTTGACTGCCCTGATCAACCCATGTCCAGGATTCCCCGCCATCTGATGAATACCCTATCCGTGGTTGTGTGCCTGTATCTCCACAACCCATCCAGAGGTTGTTAGTGTACGGGTCAAGCTGTATAAAGTGGATATGACGTACAACACTGTCCGTAAACACATATACAGGAGAAAAAGTCAATCCGTCATCGATGCTTTTCCACAGGTTTATCGTGGTTTTACCAACCGTGTTATACTCACCGATGTAGATATTTCCGTACTGATCATCACAAATACCATGAGTTAAAAAGGTGCTGTCACCCGTGACCAATACCTGTGTCCAGGTTATTAAATCTGTTGATCGTGCCACATAATACTGAGCTTTCCCCAACCCGGTATCCCAATAGACCATAAGAGCGATATATGTTCCTGATGTTGCAAGGAATACTTCTTTTAAAAAA